>Ga0187870_1000078_pt1 | contig 129538 bp, 150 predicted proteins | sample June2016WEW_13_1_3_FD_132974 | JGI IMG/M metagenome (GOLD analysis project Ga0187870, IMG submission 132974) | Peatland microbial communities from SPRUCE experiment site at the Marcell Experimental Forest, Minnesota, USA - June2016WEW_13_150 | ecosystem: Environmental > Terrestrial > Soil >...
AGACGTTGCTGCGCGCAGTGTCCAAGGCCCGTTCCAAGGCCAATGACCATGCGGTTGACACAAACGGCAAAAAGATTGGGGCGGAGTTGCTGGACTTTGTTTTTCAGCCGCTCGCTTCCTAATAGTTTGGGTGGGGCCGAAAGGTCCGATCCAGGCTCAGACTCAGACTTGTTCACAGACTCAACTCCGGCATCTGAAAACCGGATCAGATTTTTACCCAAAGGTTTATCGCGGTAAACGATAGCGAACCGGGCGGAACTTATGAACGGAAGGCGCGGGTTCGAATCCCGCAGGGCGCCCCAAAAAAATATGCGCCCTTGGCTCAGGGGTAGAGCGTCTGCATCAGGATAAAAGTTTCGGGCTGGTAAGCAAGGCGTGCTGCACAACCCATCGACTAGCTCAGTTGGTAGAGCGTCTGACTCATAATCAGAATGTCGCCGGTTCAATCCCGGTGTCGATATTCGTAGGGCCGTCCGCGCGGAAGCGGGCGGCCCATTAATTTGCGATAACGTTTTTGCAGTGAAAAAGCCTGCGCCTGCGCGGCAAGCGCTATAATTGCGCACATGACAAACACGGAGACACAACATGTCAGGCGTAAAGGACAATTCCGGCCTTTTTTTGCTTCTGCTGTTTTTTGTTTTGGCGATGCTTTCCAGAAATACGCGAAAGAAATGAGAAAAGCCCAAAAGTGAGCTGCTCTCGCAAAAGTGGACATCCCTTTATTTGTGACATTTAAATGTGTTATTTTAATTGCGCGCATCGCGTAAAACCAATAAACTGTGTGCGAGGATTTTACCATGATTGGACGCTTAACCTACGATGGTACCTGTGTTTACGTTCACGCTGCGGATACGTCGCTGAAGACTACCAAAGCCTTTACCCACGGCACGATTATCTTTAACACAGTATCGCGCATGGTTACTTTTGGAAACCTGGACGCTGTGGCGATCCCTGAAGATCTCATCCTTGAAGCAGATAAAACGATCAATTTTCAATTAGTGGCACCCGATGGCAAATTGCGCCCGCAGGCTCGCTTTGGTCTGTTGCAGGCTAATGAGAAACGACCGGAATTTCTGCGCATTGGAGGTATGTCGAAAACGCCACGCAGATTCGCAGCTGAGGACGGCTGGGGAAATGCCATCTTCAAATATCGTGCTTACTTTACGCATCCCGGAATCAGCATGACTCCCGAGGGAGAATTTAAAAATATTGAAGAACTTCCCGAATGGCTCAAGGCTTGTGTCGAACGACAGAAAGCGTTATGGAATCGGTTGGCATGGCTCTGCCGCGATGCGCGGAGAAAATGCTCTCCTGTATTGCCGGAACAAATCGCGGAGTTTGTGGCGAATATTATCCTGCCTGAGATTGATGCTTTCAATCAGACGCGCGGAAGAGACAAAACCAAAGAAAAGATGCGGCATCCGGCCAAACTTAAGGTAACGGCACCCGGTGTGGACGGCTTGTGGGGTTTTGTTGGGGAACTGCGCCGTCGGATCGAAAAAAAACTTCCCGTGCCGGATGGGTTGCTGGAAAAGGTGGTGGCATATGCCGAACAGTTTAAAGCAGACTATACCCCACTGAATGAGTTTATGCGCGACTTTGACGCAATTGCCGAAAAAGAGGCCGTGGCTCTGGGATTAAAGCGCTTTGAAATCAGGCCAACAGTGAAGAACTTTAAAGCTGTGCTGGACCGTCGTAAAACTACTGTAGCTTCCTGGTCAGAAGGTTGGCCGTTGATTAAATATGCCGACAGTCCCCATTCTAAAGATTGGGGAATACATTATTACTTCAACAAAGCCGGAGTAAACTCAGAACTTTTTGATAACGGCCAAAGTATACCAGCGATGACCGTTGGTCCGGCATTTCAGCCTGCAGAGAACGGAAGAGGAAACAAAGTAATCGATTTCTTTAAATCTTTTGGTTCGGTACGAGTAGTAGGCAAAATAGCACAACGAGCATTGCGTGAAGTAGAGATTTCAATTCCTGCGGATGGAGAGCGATGGAGGTTCCATTTTGTAATTCAGGAACACCGCGCTTTGCCGCCTGAATCACATTTAAAGGAATGGAAGCTGATTTACCAGAATGGAAAACTCTGGTTGTGCCTGGTAGTTGAATTAAAGCGCCCCATTCCCAAAAAGGATTCGCCAGCGGCGGGACTGGAGATTGGCTGGCGGCGAACAGAAGAAGGCATCCGTTTTGCTACGCTTTACGAACCTGCAACAAAAAGCATCTGCGAAGCAACGATCAACTTTCAGCGATCACCTGGAGATCACAAGACTCGTGTCCCATTCCGCATTGATCTCGGTCCCACGCGTTGGGAGAAACGTCATATTGTTGAAATGCTTCCCAATTGGAAGCCGAAGGACGCAATTCCCAACGTGATTGAATTACGAATGGCTTTAGCTGCACGTCGTGATTATCTGAAAGACACAGCAAAAATTCTGCTGCGCAAGCATTTGGGCGAAAAGACTCCAACCTGGTTGGAGAAAGCTGGAAGCAACGGTTTGCACAAGTTGGCGCAGGAATTTCTGGAAGACGCTACTGTTCAGACCATCGTGAACGAATGGGAGAAAAATAATCATCGAGTTACAGAATTGTTAGCTTTTTATTTTGCTCAAACCACCGAACGGCTGGAATACGCCCAATTGCAAGTGGCACACGATATTTGCAGACACCTGCAAGCAAAAGGCATGGGACGGCTGATAGTGGAAGATAACTTTTTGTCCAAAATCGCCCAGCGGCACGATAACGAAGATCCGGAAAGTTTGAAGCGATCACAGAAATATCGCCAGTTTGCAGCTCCGGGAAAATTTGTTGCTTCGTTAAAGATGATCGCAGAAAAGTATGGAATTGCGGTGGAGAGCCACGAAAATATTAATCTCACCCGTATGTGCCATTACTGCAATTATCTGAATCCGCCGACGGAGAAGGAGAAATACAATTGCGAGGGATGTGGCCGGGAGATCAAGCAGGACCACAATACGGCAATCAATCTGGTGCGCTTTGACAGTGATCCTGATTTGGCGGAAAAAGCACGGAAAGCCGAGAAAAAAGCGTAGTTTGACGAGTCGTTGATTACCTGCACACTTTTCCGCTAACCTCGCGACTTTTGCCGGTCACTACAGGTTAGCGGAAGATGTGCATTTGAAAGAAATAGGTATGACGTACCGAGGATGCTATGATGCTTTTAATATCGAAGGCACAATGAACTTACAGTGCGCCGAACAGGTGCAACAGTAATATCCGCAATTCCATTCCTTTGCAGTCGGGGCACAATGAACTTACAGTGCACCGAACAGGTGCAACTGCAGAACGAAGGGTTCGACCGCCGCTTCTGAATGGCGGCACAATGAATTTACAGTGCACCGAACAGGTGCAACCCCTTGAAAGATACGGTTTCTTTAATGGAAATTTATGGAATTACGTATCTATTTCCTTGCAATAAATTCAATGGAGAATTTTGAATTTAGCAAATAAAAAAGATTTTCTCTGAATTTTTGAAATATCAAAAACCACGTAGAAAAAATTCCACGGTGATCATTCGTGGTGACCGTCTATGCCACTTTCTTTGGACGACCGCCGTGATATTCCGGACGGGGATGGCTTTTTGCGGCCAATTTTGAGAAATAATCCGTGCCTTTTTGGCGCACCAACTTTTCTCCGGCAATTCTGGCAATTTTCGAGTAAAAAAGCGGATCTGCTTTGGTCAGCTTTTTCTTGCTTTCAGTTGGCTTTGTCTTCTTCTTCATGGGCGCAGCATAAGACAAATCCAGTTTGGCGTCTACACCAATTTTTACCGTAGACAAAAATTAAAAATCAGAATATTCGTGAAAATACCGAGGACCGCAAAGGAGGCGGTCATGTCTGAAGAAACCGTCGTTGACCGTGGACTTCCCATTGCCGGGATCCCGGATTTGCATCATTCCGCCGAGTTCAAAAACATCTACGCCGCTTTTATTCAGGCGCAGGCGGAATTTACGGCCATTCCAAAAAAGAAGACAGCGACAATCCGCAACCAAAAGACAGGCAGTGTTTACACCTACAAATATGCCGATCTGGCCGATGTGCTGGCGATGGCGTTGCCGGTACTCACCAGGCATGAGCTGGGCCTTATGCAACCACATATTCGGGTCGATGGTCGGTTGCGGGTTTGCACGCGCCTGATCCACGCCACTGGCGAATGGCTGATGTCGGATGGTGTAGCGGTTCTGGAGTCGGGTAGCCCGCAGGAGTTTGGCACCGATTCAACCTATTACCGTCGTTATGATGTCTGCACTTTTCTGGGCATTGTGGCGGATGAAGACATTGACGCACAGAAAGATGCTGAGATTCGCCAGTCTGCACCGCAGGTGCGCCAGCCGCGCGCCGTTCCCAGGCCTATCGGCGTTACTGCGCCACAGCCAAAGACCGAACTTTTTCCGGAACGGCCTGTACCCGCCGACAAAACCAATCCGCAGGCTTCTGCCGATGCGGATGATGAGCTTGCAGTGCGCGAGGATTTGATTCACAAGTTAAAAAACATGGTTCCAGACAACAAGGAACTGGGCAAGCGGGCCGCAGCGATGTTTCCTCAGCATCGCAGCACCAAAACTCTGACGGTCGCAGATCTGCAACGGCTTTATGAAACGCTGCAAAACGAAAAAGAATATGTGGAATCGCTTACGGAAATAGTGGATCAGTCGCCAATTGTTACTCCAACTCCACCAGCGCATGAGGAAACAGCCGATATTGCCACCATGTTTGCCGAAGGTAAGTTGACCACGGCAAGCAGGCTTACAGGTCCGACAATCGGTAAAGGGCTGGCACAGCGGCTGCACAAATTGATTGCCATTCACAAGATTCATACCGAAGAGGAGTTATTGGAAGACTATCTGAAGCCGATGGGTCTGGAACATGCTTCGGACCTACCACGGGATCTCTACGATTCGTTATGCGACTGGGCAGAAGGAAAATTGCAGGAAGGAACTTCAAATGGAGAAAATGGCGAATAAGGCATCAGAAATACCATTGGAACCTGTGGCACACAGCAGCCATGTAAAAGCCACAGGCTATGGCGAGGATACGTCGAGCATGGTGGTGGAGTATCTGGACGGGAGTTTTTATCGCTGGGAAGGAATTCCGGCTTCCGCTTACACTGCAATGCGCGCTGCCCCAAGCGTAGGAAAATATTTGCGCACAATGGAAAAACAATTTGGGAAAGGAATTCGCATGAAATGAATTATTATTCTTCCGGTAGAAAAATATTACCGAGGAGTGATGAAAATCAATGCAAATGCTCGATTTTTGCGATGCTTTTCCGAAAAGAGTTAATATTTCGCAGTATCAATCAGTTATTGATGCTGCAGTGAACGCAGCAAAAGGCAAGGACGGTCTGCCACGAGTTGTTGTGGAAGATTATGCCTCTTACCAATTGGCCGTAAAAGCGGCTAATGCAATTCGAGGTTTTAGCCAAAAAAACAAACTGGATCTGCATGTATCCTGCCCGGAGAATGGGAAACGCATTTTTGTTCACAAAGGAAAACCACGGACAAGGAAACCGAAAACAAAGGATGAACCCACCAATCCAACGAACGGTAAAAATGCCACAGGATCTACCGATCAGGCATGAGATTCCTGGTGGTTGGTTTGAGCCGGACGGACACATCTACCGTGACGCTCAGGGAAATCGGGTTCTGAGCGTCACGCAGATCTTTCAGATGCTGGGTCTGGTGAACTATGACGATGTCAGTTCGGATGTGCTTGAACACAAGTCAGAGATCGGCATTGCTGTCCACAAAGCGGTTGAATTGCTGTTACAGGGTTTGCTGGATTGGGATACGGTCGATGAAGCCGCAATGGCTTACGTAGTCGGAGCGGAAATACAGTTTCGCAATATGGCTTTTGAGCTGGCCGAGTGTGAGCAACAGGGCATTCTGGAAACTCACGGCATGAAGGTTGGCTATCAGTACGACCAACGTGGATGGATTCTGTATAACGGGCGCAAGAGACCGGTAATTGTGGATTTGAAGACCGCCGTACAGGAAAGTGATACCTGGGCTTTGCAGACGGCAGCGTATGCGCTGGCCGCGCCCGCCTTGAAGGACGGAGAACATTATCTGCGGGTAGTTTTGCATTTGCAGAAAGACGGTCGGGTCAAGCCGCTCTATTATGACGATCCGCAGGATGAGCGCACATTTTTGTATATGGCATACTGTGCACAGTGGAAGCAGAATCACGGATATCAGTACCAGAGAGCAGCCTGAAAACAAAGAGAAAAGGGTCATCGAGGGGAAAGCGATGAAGACGTGGAGGATTTTGAATTTGAACCGGCATCGGAACCGACAACAGATTTAGCGCTGCGTACAGAACCGACGTTGTTGTTGCCTGGCAACTTTGACAGTCGCGTAGCAGCACTGCGCAAAGAAATTGACGTTATTCTGCGCCATGCAGAGACCTTTACAGAAATCACCAGTCTGGAGCAGCGTGATCGCGGAATCGAAGCGGGCCAGCTGCTGCAGGTAATGACCAAAAACGTAGCCGAATTTTATAAGCCCATCAAACAGGCCATCGACCAGCTAAAACAGCCCATTCTGGATATGGAACACGTTGACGCGGATGCACTGAAAACCGCCAAAGAGCGGCTGGCCATAGCGATTCAGGAATTTGAAAGCCGTCAGGCATTGATTGAAGCTGCCGCAATGGAGCAGGCGCAGATTGCAGCCGCTGCGGAAACTCCGGATGGAGAGTTGCCGTTGCCAGTGATTGTGCCTGCCGTCGTTCCGGCAAAGACGCGCGGCAAAGTCGAAACCGCAAAGTGGCACGCAGAAGTTGTGGACTTTTTAAAGCTGGTGCAAGCCGTGGCGGCGGGTGAAGTGCTGATTCAGGCCGTCCTGGCCAATCAAAAATATCTGGACAAGCGCGCCGATTCTGACCGGGAAGGGATGAACATTCCCGGCGTGAAAGCGTGTGAGACGAAAAAGATTCATTTCAGAGCCTGATCACTCATGGAGGAGATTTCATGAAAACTGCTGTTTGTCTTTTCGTAAGTGTCGTTTGCTTGAGCATGCCTGTTTGGGCGCAAACTTCGTCTCCAAATCCGCCGAACTCACCAGTTGCCATTTCGGCACCGCCGTCGTTGCAGGCTCAGATTGATAGTGCCTGGAAAGATGTGCGGATCGCGCAGTTGCAACTGGCTTTGGCAGTGCAACAGGCTTTGGCGGGGATGGAAAAGGGCACGTATTACGACTTTAACCAGCAGAAGTTTTTCCATCCGGCAGAACCACCGAAAACCTCTGTAAAAACTGCGCCCCGAGAAGCAATTCCAGAGAAAAAGCAGTAATTGGAACGGTAAGATTAACGCATCAGACAGCCAGTCCAGAATCTGGACTGGCTGCAACAAAAAATGGAACTTATAGAAAAAGAAGCCCTTTTTAATAATTCTTGACACAGAAATGGATGCAAAGCAGGATGCAGATGGCGCATGTGCCTCGAACATGCGTCTCTTCGGTCGCGATGCGGAGTTGACCCCTCCCGTTACTTGCGACCAGTGTGTCGTGATGGGCTGGTTAATCCTCGGTACCGGCCTGTCGCGACAGTTTAATTTTTTGAGACAAATTAAATTTTCCACAGCCTTTTGATTCTGGCATTCTAGTCTGGCCCAGGAGTGGCAGTTAAGTTTGGCCCACCTGCGGGGTAACTGGATAGGCTTTCCGGATGGAACGACGGAAGCGTAGCTGGTTAACCAGGAGGGAGCAAGTGGAGCTCTTTGAACAGATACGCCGGGAGTACGAGTTCGGCGTGGGCAGCATAGCCGGAGTGGCTCGTAAGCTGGGCGTTCACCGCCGGATGGTCCGCGAAGCGATACGTCATGCTGAACCTGTCCGCCCCAGCAAGCCTCAACAGCGCAGTCTGCGCAAGTTGGCCGATGTCACGTCCTTCATCGACCGCATTCTTACCGAAGACCGTCAGGTACCAGCCAAGCAGCGCCATACATCGCGGCGCATCTGGCAGCGGATCTGTGCCGAGGTCCCAGGCTTTACAGGCAGTGAGCGAACCGTGCGTGGCTACGTGCTCAAGCAGCGTCGCAAGCTCGGGATCGATCGCTATGAGGTCTTCATTCCGCAGAGTTACCAACCGGGCGTTGAAGCCCAGGTCGACTGGTACGAGGCCCATGTCGACTTGAACGGCGAACGCGTCAAGGTGCACATCTTTGCCATGCGCTCGATGGCCAGCGGAGCAGCCTATCACCGGGCCTTTCTGCACGCCACGCAACAGGCCTTTCTCGAAGCGCACGAGCACGCCTTTCGCTACTTCGGAGGCGTCTTCCGCACCCTGCGCTATGACAACCTCAGCAGCGCCGTGAAGAAGATTCTGCGCGGTTACGAGCGTGAGCAGACCACACGCTTCATTGCGTTTCGTTCGCACTGGCGCTATCAGAGCGAGTTCTGCAACCCGGCGCGTGGCAACGAAAAGGGCGGCGTGGAAATGGAAGGCGGATACTTCCGCCGCAACCATCTCGTGCCGATCCCTGCTGCCCGTGATCTCGATGCACTGAACACCTATCTCGAACAGTGCTGTCGGCAGGACCTTGGTCGCATCCTGGATGGTCGCACCGAGACGATTGGTGCAGCCATGCTGAAGGAGACGCCCTGTCTGCTTCCGCTCGCAGAAGAGCCGTACGAGTTGGCGGAGTTCAGCTTTCCAACAGTCGATAACCTGCGCTGCGTGCGGGTGCGCACCAACAGATACTCGGTGCCACTGGCCCCGGGAACCCATGTGGAGGCCCGTGCTTATGCGGCTGCGATTGAGGTCTGGCATGAGGGCAAGCTGGTTGCCAGACATGAACGCTGCTACGGACGTCAGCAGAAGATCCTCGATCTGGAGCATTATCTCGATGTGTTGCGCACCAAGCCAGGTGCGCTGGCAGGATCAACACCGCTGGCGCAGTGGCGACAGGCTGGTCGTTGGCCCGCCTGTTTTGACCAGCTATGGCAGGCCATGAACCAGCGACTGGGCCGTGCAGAAGGCACTCTGCAGATGATCAACCTGCTCGACCTCGGCAAGACGCAAGGGTGGGATCGCTTGCGCCGAACGATGGAACAGGCGCTGGCGATGGGGTGTCACGACAGTGCCGCGATTCAGCATCTGCTCATGGCAGACACACTCAGCAAGCCCGCAGTGGAAGCCGTAGATCCAGGTCTTCTGGCACGCTATGAGCGACCGATGCCAGTGATGACCGCCTATGACCAGCTTCTCAGCAGACAGATGGAGGCGACCGCATGACCACGACCACACTCGACCACGCTGCCGTTGCACAGCAGTGCCGGAGTCTGCGCTTGCCAACCATGGCAGAGCAGTGCGGCTCTCTGGCGCAGGAGGCCCTCAAGCAGAGAATGACCTATCTGCATTACCTGGAAGCACTGCTGGCAACAGAACTCGAAGAGCGGGAACGCAACACCGTGATCCGCAGGATCAAGGATGCAAGACTGCCACGTATGAAGACGCTCGATGAGTTCGACTTCAGCAAGGCTCCGCTGATTCAAGCCACACGCATCCATGAACTGGCGCAGGGAGGATACATTGAACGCGCGGAACCGGTGATTCTGCTCGGCGACAGTGGCACAGGCAAGACGCATTTATTGACCGGCCTGTGCGTTGCGGCTTGCAAGCAGAAGCGAAGAGTACGCTTTGCCACGGCCGCTGCCTTGGTCAACGAACTGCTCGAAGCAAGACAGAAGCTGGAACTGCGCCGGGTGCTGGCCCGCTGGGAACGATATGACCTGATCGCCATCGACGAAGTCGGTTATGTGCCCATGGCAGAGGTCGGTGCGGAGTTCCTCTTCCAGGTCATTGCAGAGCGTGCTGAAAAGGCGGCGGTCATCCTCACCACCAACCTGCCATTCTCCGAGTGGACTCAGGTAATCCCAAATGCCCGCCTGTGCAAGGCTTTGCTGGACAGGATTACCGACCGCGCTCACATCATCGAAACCGGAACCGAAAGCTATCGATTCCGAAGAACGGTGGAGAGGAGCAGATCCAAGACCTCGGGCTGACCATCAGCCCGCATGAGGCATTGGGCTTTCGCTACGCTCCAGCCCAATGCCTCATGCCTTCCTTCCAGATACCTGTCCAGCGAATTGCCACAGGTGGGCCAAAGTTAACTGCCACAGATGGGCCAAGATTACTTGCCAAACTCACCTTTTTGATTTTTTGGTGGAAGGTGTTGCATTTCGGTTCAAAAAGGTCTAACTTAACCGCATCAGAACCAATAGAATGTTTTGGTTCAAAAAGGTTTATAAACGAGCAATTGGAATGGAATGAATATTCTTGTGCATCCGTAATCAAGGAGCAGAGTATGAAATCCGTTGAAACAGATCGTCCCTATGAACCGTTAATCGGGTCTGAAGAAGCAGCCAGATTTTTGGGTTATTCAGCACTTACCGTGCGCCGGATGGCACGTGATGGACGGTTGCCTTCGATCCCCTTTCCGAGGGGGAATGGGAAATTTCAGCATCGTTTTCGCCTTTCGGCACTGCAGGCGTATGTGGAAGGTCTTTCGCAGTCGTACAACAGGCCAACATGCCAGGGAACAGACTTCGATGCGCAAAAGCGAAATGACAATCAGATTGCGTGATTTTTGATATGCAGTGAGCAGCTGTCCGACGCGTGATTTGCCGGACAGCTGCTTTTTCACGCCACCAGATGTACGCCGTATTCGCTTTCATGACGGCATTTGTCGAGAAAGTCAGCCCAGTGCTGCATGATTTTGGCGCGGTCGCTCAGGTATTTCGCTTTGTTGTAGACGGCAGCAACTTCATTATTGCTGACATGCGAAAGCTGCATTTCGACGTGCGCTGCATTGAAGCCCTGTTCATTGAGCCAGGTAGACGCAATGTGCCGCCAGCCGTGTCCGGTCATGCGGCCTTTGTAGCCCATTCGCTTTAGCGCCTGGAGAATGGTGTTTTTGCTCATGATGCCCGTACCTCCGCTGTAATCAGGAAAAAGGCGATCTGTATTGCCACTTACAGTTTGCAGACGTTTTAGCACGGCAAGAGCCTGTGAAGAGAGCGGTACGAGATGTTCTCTTTTCATTTTCATGCGTTCTGCCGGAATAACCCACAGACTCTGTTTCCAGTCGATCTCTTCCCACCGGCCACCGATCAGCTCTCCGGTGCGGATAAAGGTCAGGCTGAGTAGTTCCATGGCCAGCCGGGTCAAAACGTTTCCGTTATAGTTGCGCATCTTTGCAAGCAGTTCCGGCACATCATTAATCTCCAGATGGGCAAAGTTCCTTTGAACTACTTTGGACAAAATCTGGCCTGGCTCGATGCTGGCAGCCGGATTTGTGGCATTTTCGTCAAGGAAACCATTATTCAATGCCCAGTCAAAGATCTGACGAATGATCTGCAGATTGCGGCGCGCAATATCGCGGGCACCACGAGCATCCACAGCCTGAGAGAGTGCCACGATGTCCATGCGCTTGATCTCATCGGGACGCTTTTTGCCAATTTTAGCAATCACGTCGCTTTCCAGCCGGGCTTTGACATTGGCGGCGTATTTCCGGTTCTTATCGGCTTTCCACCAGGCAAACCATTTCCACACCAGCTCCTCAAAACAATCCGTGGTGGCTTTCTCTTCTTCGACGCATTCGGCCTTTTTCATTTCTTTGGCTTCTTTGCGCAAGGCCATGGGATCAACTCCAGTGGCCAGAAGAGCCCGTGTTTTGGCATGAAGCGCACGTGCCTCTGCCAGGGAAACATCGGGATATTTGCCCAGCGCCATTTGTCTTGCCTGACCTTCAAAGCGATAGCGCCAGCGCCACAACTTTCCACCTTCAGGAGTAACCAATAAAGCAAGGCCCCCTCGATCAGCCAGGCGATACGGCTTAGGGCGGGGCATAGCCTTTTGGCATTTCAGATTGGTCAATTCATAGTCTGTTTTCATTGTGTCTTCCCTGTGAGCATTTTTTGGATCATTTTTGCGTGCTCACAGGTTGCTGTGAGCATGTACCAAACAATAGAGCAAAAAATGCTCACAGTAAATAGCTGCTTGTAGAAAAATCTCTTAGAGCGTTATCGTGTCAGATGAACGAATTTTGAACGAATTTTGCGCGGGATGGCTTGCTTAAGGTGTTGATTCTAAAAGATTGAAAAGCAGGAAAGAAGTAGAGACAGGTCGAGTAAGGTAGAGTGAGGTAGAGTGAAGTTTTGATTGAAATAAGGAGGAATGGCTGCCCCCCAGGGATTCAAATGTATATGAATAAAAAGGAGTTACAACACTTTTTTAAAAAATACCCACAAATATATACACACACCAAATTATAGATATGGCTTCTCCACAGGGATTCAAATGTACATGAATAAAAAGAAGTTAAAGCCGTTTTCAAGAAAAATATCCACAAATATATACACACGCCTAAAAAATACTGTCGGCAGAATTCGTTCAAATAATTCATTTCAAACGTTTCTCGACTTCTTTTCGTTATCTTTCAAAATCGCTTGCAGCCAACTAAAAAGCATGGATAATCACTATGGAGTTTGCTATGACCAAAACAAGCAAATCAATGGATGCAACCTCGTTTCCCCAGATCCTGCGTAAGAAGCAGGTTCTCTCAATGGTGGGGCTGAGTGCCAGTACAGTTTACGTGCTGCAGAAGGCCGGAAAGTTTCCCCTTCCCATTAAATTGAGCCAGCGCGCGACTGGATGGTTGGACAGCGATATTACGCGTTGGCTGGCCGATAGAGCCGCTGAGAGAGCCGCTTAAAAAGCTCCCACAACCAGTACCTTTTTCAATTTACCCCATGGCCCATTCTACGGGTCAAAGGGACGTTTTGCGTTTTTTCGGGATTCAGTCGACGGAGAAACATGAGTGCCTACTACAACGATTCTGACTCTTTCAAATGCGCAGTGGTTAGAGAAGCAATCAAGGCTGGCGCTGTAGCGCCGGGCGTCGTGGACGAAAGGAGTATCGAGGATGTCCAACCCGAAGACCTCAAAGACTTCGTTCAAGTCCACATGTTTTGTGGGGGAGCTTTTTGGAGCCTCGCCCTGCGACAGGCCGGATGGCCAGACGACCGGCCAGTGTGGACAGGAAGTTGTCCCTGCCCAAGTTTTTCCGCAGCGGGCAAAGGACAAGGGTTTGCAGACCCTCGTCACCTCTGGCCTCATTGGGCACGACTCATCCGCGAGTGCCACCCTTCAACAATCTTTGGAGAACAAGTTAGTGCCGCGATTGGACATGGATGGCTCGATGTTGTTCAAACTGACTTGGAAGCACAAGACTACGCCGTTGGGAAGGCAGTATTTGGAGCGTGCAGCGTCGGTGCTCCGCACATCCGACAAAGACTTTACTTCGTGGCCAACTCCTTGCGCCGAACAAGCCAATGGAGAACCGGAAGCGTTTTTGGAGCGAAAGAGACGAGCAGTGATGCGGGGAGTGCAAATGGGCGTTGCACTGACCGATCTAAATATGGTGGCAAAACTGAGTTCGTGGCGCAGTCCCAATACGCGGCTGAACGGCGGTGGGGACTACTCGGATCCGGAGAAGGCAGCAAGGCGACTGGAGCAGGGACATCAGCTGAATCTCTCGGAAGAAGTGCTGATTTCGGTTTGGCCGACACCACAGACGCACGACGACAAGCTGCGGGGCAATACGGAAGCAAACAACCATTCTTTCCCGCACGACCTGAGCAATGCAGCAATGTTGGCTTCTTGGGCGACGCCGAAAGTAGAGGACTCGGAATGCGCGGGAGCACACCGGGGAGTGGCGGACACACTGACAGCGCAAAGTTCACTAGCAGCATGGGCGAGTCCATCAGCACGCGATTGGAAGGATACAGCGGGGATGGAGACGACTGGGACCAATCCAGACGGCTCAGAGAGATCACGACTGGACCAGTTGCCACGACAGGCAAATCTTGCGGGCTGGCACACACCGACAGCGAATCCAGCAACCTACACGGGAGGCAACGCTCCCGGATTTCTGAATCTGCCGGGCGAAGTCAAACTGGCTTCATGGCCGACGTTGAATTGCCCGAATGGTGGCAGGGTGCAACCGGACGAAGTGACGATGAGCCAGCGCAATCCGGATGGGACGAAAGCACAAGCAGCGTTAGAGAACGTAGCACAATTGAGCGGCCCGGTCCGGTTAACGGCTGGTGGGCAGGTGCTGACTGGATCGGATGCCGTGATGGAAAATTCCGCCCGGTGCCAGGGACAACTGAATCCAGCCCACTCAGCATGGTTGATGGGGATTCCGCCGATTTGGGATATTTTCTGCTTCCGAGCGGGAAAGGCTTTGCGTTCTCGCCGCTCATTGAAAAAGGCAAAGAAAGAGTAGGAAGGCTCAGGCTTTACGGCGATGCCATTTGCATCCCGGCAGCACAGGCGTTTATCGAAAGCTACCTCGAAACGGAGCAATGACGAATGAAGGGCACATGGAATGGCAAAGATGCCTGCGTTTCAGTTTTATCCCGGCGACTGGCGAAAAGATGTCGGGGTTCAGTCGCTCAGTTTTCATGATCGTGGAGTGTGGTGGGAAATGCTTTGTTTAATGCATGAATCCGAACGCCGCGGCGTGCTGGTACTTAATGGTCAAGCCATGAACGAAGAAGTATTGGCCCGATTACTCGGTTTGGATAAGCAAACTTTTATCACCACCTTAACCACTCTTTTAACTTCCGGAGTTGCAAGCCGCGAACCAGAAACTGGAGCAATCATGAGCCGCCGTATGGTGCGCGATGAAAAACTGCGCGAAATTCGTATTGAAGCAGGAAAAATGGGGGGAAATCCTGCTTTGCTTAACCAAAATAAAACCACCCATGATAACCAGACTGACAACCAAATGACACCCCCTTCATCTTCATCTTCAGTTTCATCTTCAACTACAAAAACAAAAGCAAAGTCTTTCGTAGCAAAAAACGCTACGAAAGACTCGTCGAACGGCAAGCCGTTGGACGACAGTCCGGATTTCCAACTCACAAACGATTTTGAATTTGAAGAGTCAGCCAATCAAACCAATCCCAGAAAAAAAACCAAGCCAGAAGTGGACAAGGCCATCCGTGAAGTTTTTGTTTACTATCTCGACGTGATGAATCTTAATCCTGCCACCTACACTCTGACACCGAAGCGTCGTCAAAAGGGACTCAGCCGGCTTGCCGAAGCGCTGCGCATTGCCCATGGCAATCTGAACAATGCTGTGGAGTTGATGAAAGGGGCAGTTGACGAACTGGCAACTTCAGACTGGCACATGGGTCGCGATGAACGCACCAATGGCAAGCGCTATTGCGATTGGGAGAACCATCTTTTCCGCAATACTGAGCAATTTGAAAAATGGCTGCAGCAAGCACAGGACGCCGCTGCGAGGGAGGCCAAACATGTTTGAAGTTCTTGTCCGAATGAATACTTTGGAGCTGAAACTCTTTCGCAGAGCTTTGGCCAAAGCAGCAGACGAAGGATTACTGGACGCGAAGGTTGCCGTGCGCCGGATCTGCGAACTGGATGCATTGCGCTGGGAAGCAGAAGAGGCAGCGAACCAACCATCTGAATTGCCTTTGAAACGGAGAATGGCATGAAACGGCAAAGAGCGGTTTATGTAAGGCGTTATGGACTGAGCAAAAGCCAGGCGAGGCACGCTTTTTCCAACACGGGATTGATGGATCAGCTCACTGCCTGCAAAAGCGAAGAAGCGCGGAGATTATTGCTGGGCGTTTCAATAAAAACGAATCACGAAGCTGAGCAGAAAGAGAAAATGGCGCATGTCTGAGTTTAAACCTACCTTTGATCAGGCTTATGCCTACTATGCCTATCGGCTACCGATGGAGCGGTTGCCGAAGCGCGACAGCATCAATGTGCATTGCCCATTTCACAAAGACGAAAATCCGTCGCTAAGTCTGAATCTGGCCAAAGGTCTCTGGAATTGCCATTCCTGTAACGCGTCAGGAGGAATGCTGGACTTTGAACGAAAGATGATGGCCACGGACGTGGAAACGTCCTGGGCGCAGATCTATCGCATCACCGGCATGGAACCACCCAAAATCACGCACAAGCTGGTGAAGGTCTACGAATACACGGATGTGACCGGAAAACTGCTCTACCAAAAGCTGCGCTACGAACCCAAGGATTTCAGCCAGCGGCAACCGGACGGTAAGGGCGGCTGGTGGTACAACCTCAACGGCGTGAAAAAGGTACTTTATCGCTTGCCGGAAGTGGTGACATCAAAACTCTGCTTTTGTACTGAAGGCGAAAAAGACTGTGACAATTTGCGCGATGCGCTAATCGCAGCCGACATCAAAGACTTTGCTGTAACGACCACCTTTGACGGTGCTGGGCATTGGAAGCCGGAATATGCGCCCTACTTTACCGGGCGGATGGTGGTGGTGATTCCTGATAACGACGCTAAAGGTAAAGCGCACGCACAGACCATTGCAGCCAGCGTGAAGCCGTTTGCGGAAAAAGTAAAGTTGGTTGAGCTGCCGGGGTTACCGGAAAAGGGCGATATTTCAGATTGGTTGCAGGAACCGGTTAGCGGATCAGCTGGTCAGCCGACCAGTGAAATCTTAAAGACTCGAATTAAAGAGCTGTTCGCTCTGGTAAAGATCACGCCATTGTGGTTACCGGAGCAAAGCGAACATGTGCTGCTTGAAGAGATGCGCGACTTTCTGGACCGAGCGCCGGAAGAGATCGATTGGCTGGTGGAAGGATTGATTCCGGTGCGCACGCGCGGCTTGATGGTAGCGGACGGCAAAGTCGGGAAATCTCCATTAAGTCTTGATTTGGCTTTGGCGCTGGCATCGGGTTCGGCATGGCTCGGTCATGTGGTACCCAAACGGCGGCGGGTGGCAGTAATCAGCCGCGAGGATGCGCCACAGGAAACTGCCCGGCGCCTGAAGTTGCTTTCAGCCGGAACAGCGGCGCGCACTGAATACAACTGGGGCCAGATCTGGCTGAACACTATGGACCAGAGTCCGCTGTTTCATCTGGACAACTTTGAACATGTGGAGGCGCTGATTAAGGAACTGCAGATGGAGCAGTTTGATCTGGTCATTTTTGACGTATTGCGCGATCTGCACTCCGGCGACGAAAACGACAACACGGTAATGGCAGCAGTGATGGCGGCGCTAACGCAGATTCAGATAGAGGCGCGGTGTGGAGTGCTGCTGCTGCACCACATCAGCAAGGCGCAGAGTACGAACGTCTTCCGCGATGCGCGTGGGGCTGGTGCGATTCATGGCTGGACGGAATGGGGTGTGGGATTGACGGTGGTGGATGAAACAGTGCCGCGGCGTCAATGGGTACGCAAGGTGGAATTTGAATTGAAATATGCCTGCCCAGCCGATCCGGTGCATTTCATGATTGTGGGCGATGAGACGGCACTACGCATTGAACTGACCGAACCAGAAGAAAAACCAACTGTAACGCCGCGACGCGGCAAGGTGCGAGAGATTGCGAATCGAGATTTTCCACCACATTGGACAGAAAAAAAAGAAAGAGAAGAAGCATGAAAAGGCCAGAGAACAACATTTTGCCTGAAGTTGCGGAACTAAATGCGGCACGAGAACATGTGGCCTACTGGCAACGGGAGTTGCGTTTGGATCACTTGGATATTGAGGTGGAACTAATGCCTCGTGATGAAGATGGCGTGCTGGCGTTGTCGCTGATTGCTCCGCTGCATCACCGGCAACGATTACGAATACGACATCCCGAGAACCGAAAGCCCTCGGAATTGCACGATATGCGGCAGGATCTGGAAACGGCGATTGTGCATGAATTATTGCACACAAAAGAAATTCCCTGGCGAGATCATCCATCGGTACAGAAAGTGATGGATGAAGACAACTGGCTGAAGCATCTGCATGAAGATTCAGTCGATGCGATTGCAGAAGCATTAGTGCGAGCGCGGCGCGGTAAGCGCAGATAGGAAGGAATGATGAAAGGAATCACCATTTTTGCTGGTTTTATTCAATGCTGTGTAAGGTACCCGATTTGGTTTTTTCTTCTTTTCACAGTTCTCAACGCGATTCATCCGGATCGTTTGGTTTGGTTTCTTTTTTGGGTTTATGTGTCATTGGGGATACTGATCGGGTTGGTTCAAGCAGTGGTCGAAGTAATCGAAAAGAACGACAGCAAAAAGTGAACGCAGGAGACGGCATGTACCAGATTTTGGAGGGCGATGTAATCGATCAACTGAAGACGCTGGCAGATGCGTCAGTGGACGCTATTGTCACGGACCCTCCGTATGGATTGGAATTCATGGGCAAAGACTGGGATGCTCCGTGGAAGACCGATCACAGACAGGGATTCGATGGCACCATGCAGATCCCTGACAGTCCGTTTGGTCGTAGCAAAGTTCGCAACGGAAATGGTGCCAGTTACGGCGCGGATGCGCATGTCATGCAAGCGCTTCAGAATTGGCATTTTGCCTGGGCCAGCGAAGCATTGCGCGTGCTCAAGCCAGGCGGGTACATGCTGGCCTTTGGCGGCAGTCGTACTTATCACCGCCTGGCTTGTGCCGTTGAGGATGCGGGCTTCGAAATCCGCGATCAGATTATGTGGATCTATGGGAGTGGTTTTCCAAAGTCGTTGGACGTGAGCAAGGCGATTGACAAGCTGGCGGGAAGAGAACGGGAAGTGGTGGCACCGGCCCCTTACAATCGTGGAAAATCTGGGCAACAGTACAGCGAGACGCGCAAAGTTAGTTACGACTATCCTCCGCAACCGATTACTGCGCCCGCCACGGATGCGGCTAAGCAATGGGCAGGCTGGGGTTCAGCGCTGAAACCGGCACACGAGCCAATAGTTGTTGCGCGTAAGCCGTTGGTGGGAACTGTGGCGGCAAATGTTTTGAAATATGGAACTGGAGCGCTGAATATTGATGCCTGCCGCGTGAATTTTTTTAGTGGTGAGCGCGAGGGCATGTATCGACCAATGACAAAAAATAACAGCATCAGATGGAAGAATAAAAGTAAGTGCATGGGCTACAACACGCCAGATGGTTTACCACCGGCTCTTGGCCGCTGGCCCGCCAATGTAATCCACGATGGCAGCGAAGAAGTGCTTACAGCCTTTCCTGACGCGCCCGGAGCGCTGGGTGTGGTGACTGGAGAGGAGCCGAGTTCTTCTACGCAGGATATCTACGGAAACTTCAAAAATCGCGCCAGATCCAATCCGCGCGATGGAGAGCCGAGCGCCCAGCGCCGCTACGCAACCGAAGGCGCAACTAACTTTGCAGCGTTGCCGGGAGAACGCCGGATCGATTCGGGTTCTGCTGCGCGATTTTTCTATTGTGCCAAGGCCAGCCGCGAAGAACGCAACATGGGTTGCGAAGGTCTTGGCAAAAAACCGTTGCTCTGGTCTTCAGGCACGCAGTCACCAGGAACGTTTCAGGCGGTGGGCACCGACCGTAGTGCGCAGAACAACCATCCGACAGTCAAGCCAATTGACCTGATGGCCTATCTGTGCCGGTTGGTAACGCCTCCGCAGGGAACTGTGCTGGACCTGTTTATGGGTTCGGGAAGCACGTGTATTGCTGCCCTGCGCGAGGGATTGAATTTTATTGGCATTGAAATGAACCCGGCTTACGTGGAGATTGCACGGAGGCGAATTGAATCTGATGCGCCGTTATTCAACAAGGAGGGGTGATGTGTATGAAACGAGAGATGAAAAGAAAGGAGGATCGAGATGCTGATTGACGATTTGGTGGAACCGGTGAAAGAGGAACGAAGCGATCTGGATGAACGCCTGCTGCAGGCGGATCGGAATATTTCGGAGGCGTGGATCGGGTTGACCAAGCGTTCGATGCTGATTGGCTGGGAAGGCGCTTTCATCAAACGCTACAACGGTTGGGAACGTTTGGGCTACATGGATGAAAAGCACTATCGAGCAGACAAGGGCATTGGCCGTTCGACCTGGTACAAGATGGTTGGGCTGGCAGAACACTTTCCCAATGTAAGCAAAGAACAGTTTCTTGCCATGTCAATCGAAAACGCCGAGCAACTGGCGGTAGTGCCACTGGAAGCACGAGAGAATCCGGTGCTGCTATCGGCAGCGGCCACAAAAACAGCGCGGGAATTTGAGAGCGATTTGGTATCTGACACAGCGGAGCGCGAGAACAAGCCGGTCAGCGAAGTCTTTGTCACCATGAAATGGCGAATCAGGCAGGCACAGCGTGAAGTGATCGAGCGTGGATTGGAAGACTGGCAGCATGAGCACGGCATCGACGATCCCGGTTACGCGTTGGAGTTGATGATTGCCGAGGTGCATGAACGACTAACATTGGTTGGCTTTATGACCGAATCCATTCCGAGGCTGAGCCGGGCAGTGATGGCGGCTGAAAGCCCGGAGGATTTGGAAGATTTGCGCAAACTATTTGCCAGACACATTCAGGAGATGGGCGAAGTCCTGAAGATATGCTGCGGAGAATTGAATGCCAAGGAGGAAGCGGCATAACGATGTCACCGTCCTGCATCTCCCACTGCCGGTGGGAACGGATCGAAAGCAATTCCGGTCTGCAGGGACGGATTACGCCCCACGGAAGTGAAGTTAACTGAAGTGGGTTTGGCTCGGGGAGTCTGGTTGTATAAGCAGACTGGATTCCCCGCTTTTTTAAGGATTTTTAAGATGGTTTTTCCAGCAAATTCAAATGCTTTACGGTCGACCGGATACCAGTTTTTGGAGTTTGGGATATGTGATGGGTGCAACGCAATGGTGGAGTGGTGGCGGACGCCAAAAGGGCTTCAGATCCCGATCAATCCAATGCCTGCAGAAACTTCGCCAGCACGGCCTCATTGGGCAATCTGTCCGGAAGTATCGCGGCCATGGAGGAAAGAGGTTATGAGCAAAAAAGACCGAGGAGGAAAGCGATGCGGAAATGTTGGAAAGTTTGAAACAAAAAAACAAACCTGCAATCCGAAGGCTTAAAGACGGTCGCGAAATCATCAATCTGCTGACCAAAGAGGGGCGCGATGAATACATGCGGCGTATCCGCACGATGTGGGAACGGCAGGGACGCCGGTGCTGTCTGGAAGGTTGGATCAAAGAATGTCCAGGAACTTTGAAAATCAGCGATGCAACTTTTGAGCATCAGGATGGACGGGGCATGGATGCCGGACACCGCGACGACAGGATCGAGAAACCCGATCCAAAAACAGGCAAGATGAGGCCCTATAACGGAGCAGCGCACGCATGGTGCAACAGCAGAAAGTTGTCAAGACGGATGGACTACACAAACTTTTACGAGGTGCCGTAGTGACGATGCAAAAAGTTTACACATGCAACATTTGCGGCGTTGATCGCAAAGATGTCAACCATTGGTTTGTGGTTGGCACGTCGCTACCGGGCAGATTTGTGGAGCAACGCACAAAGCAACCAACGCAATCAACCCCCCGCTATGGCGGAGAAATGAGAGAAGACGATGAATCGCAGATTTTTCTTGAGAACCTCGATACCGACAGGCGTTTTGGTGGCGGGCGCACCTTCTCTGTTAACCATGGAAGGATGTGATTCAGCTACGCTGAAGAGCTATCTCAACACTGTTTTGGATGCCGCCGAAAAGATTCTGGCATTGAGCAGCTCTACCGAATCCTGGTTTACCACGTTGACCAAAGCCATTGCGGCATTAAAGGCCACCGAATCGAACTGGAGCGGCAGCACGGCGGTGGCGGTGGTGATCAGCGCTCTCGACACGTTGGAAGCGGTCCTGGCGGTGATTCCACTAACCTCCGTCTATTCGGTCCTGATCGATTTGCTGGTATCGGTGATCGATACAATTCTGACCACCTTCGTTTCGGCAACAGCTCCAGCGGCGATTCCCAAAGCAATGGCTATGGCCAATGCGCATCGCGGTCGTATCCCGCTAAAGAAACCACGTCTTTTCCAGAGCAAAATCGGTGCTTTCAAACAGCAATGGAATGATCTGGTATCTGCCAACCCCGATTTAACAAAAGCAAAACTGTAATTTTGACGGAGGCAGAAAATGCATTGTCTGGGCAGAAAGGCAGTAAAAACTGATACGCGCACGCTGCGTTTAGCAAAATATCTTCCTTCGTCCCTTCCCTCTCCACCACCGGCAATGGACTGGACAATGGAAATTTCGTCGTTCGGTGAAATGCTTAACAATCAGATTGGAGACTGTACCATTGCCGGACTCGGTCACGCAATACAAATATGGAGTGCCAACACCAGCACGGAGATCACTCTTCCCGATACAACCATCCAAAGCGCCTATGAGGATTGGTGCGGCTATGATCCAAACAATCCCGATACAGACCGGGGTGGAATCGAACTGGACGTTTTGACCGATTGGCGCAGGGATGGTCTGGGCGGTCACAAACTTTTGGCTTTTGCTGATCCCAGCGTGACAAATCTGACCGAAGTGCGCACTGCCATTGACTTGTTTGGCGGCGTCTATATCGGACTCAATTTGCCGATTTCGGCGCAGACGCAGGAAATATGGGACAACGTTGATTCAGGAAACGGAAAGGACAACGTGGCAGGTTCGTGGGGAGGCCATGCGGTTTTTGTACCAGCTTACGATACCAGCAGCTTTACCTGTATCACCTGGGGAACCCTCAAGAAAATGACAACGGCTTTTTGGCTGACCTATTGCGATGAAGCTCATGCGCTGCTATCGCCGGATTGGATTGCGCAGACAGTGCCACCCGGACGTTTCGATTTGGCAACCCTAAAGGCTGACCTGGCTCTTATTCACTAGCCAAATACAAGCCGAAGTGCGACGCTTGTCCCGGCAAACGTCGCACTTCTTTTTTTGAGTAAATAAAAGAAACAGGTTTGTTAAAATGGCCCAGAGAACAAAGAAAGAGGGAAAAATGCAGTGTCCTATCCACCAAGTTGAAATGGTTTGCCCGGTTTGTGTGGCGTCAATGGGAGGCAAACGCGGCGGCAAGGCCCGCACTGAGGCCAAAAAGAAGGCTGTGCGGGAGAATATCCAAAAAGCGATTAAAGCACACAGCGAAAAAGCAAGGCAAAGAGCGGCATTAGCTCCGCCACCGAAAAAGATCGACCGAAAAACGATTTGGGGCATAGACGATTGTCGCACTTATTTTTCGAGGCATAGCATAAAGGAAGTTGACGCAAGCGATCTGATTGCCGCTGCTCCTCCCGCCAAAAAAGCCAGCGCCCGCCGCTATGCGGGACAACGTTTGCACATGTTGGCACAAAACAACGAGATTGTACAGATCCGGCGAGGAATCTATATGAAGGCTGGAACGCCCTAAAAACAAAAAAATCCTGATGCGCGCAAATTTTTGTGGACAAATGGTCCCTTTTCTCTTAAATTGGTGGCCAAGTCGAATCCTTTTTGAACCGAGGACTTATGCGAAATACAACAATGATGGAGAAGCTTGCTGCTGTGTTTCCACCGAAAAAAGAAGAACCAGAAGAAGCACCGTTTGCCTCTACAATTCTTCCTGTTCCTGTTGAAGAGAAAGTCACTCTTACGCTCGAACCGCCAGCAAATCCAGCAATTTCGGTTACAAAGGCAAAGAGTCCAGCCGCAAAAGCAAAAAAGAAAAAAGCTAAACCCGCAAAGAAATCATCTGCCAAAACAAAAAAAGTTACGACTCCCACAAAAAAACCTGCGGTATCCGCAACCCCCAAAAAGGCTGAAGTTCTTCTTCAGGAACCTGTAATCAGCCATGCAGAAACCACAGACACAGCGCCACTTGTCACCTCGGTTGTAAATACGAATGAGATCTCAGGCCCGCGTTATATTCCTAACCCCAATAAGAGGAATCCATTCTCCGTTCATGTCTATTCGGCTTTTGTTCCGGGACAAGAAGGTGATCCGGACCTCCAGGAATCAAAAGCACCCGTTTTACCGCCTGAAGCAAAGCCGTCTGTGACGGAAGCGGTATCTGAACAAGATATACAGATCAAAGAACCACTCGTGATTGAAACATCTCAACCAGCAGAAGTCAAAACGCTGCTGACGGAAAAAGATACCACAAACATATTGCAACCCGCTTTACAGGTTGTTGAGGAACCAAAGGAAGATATGAATACGACCCAGGCCGTTATTGTTTCTTCTGAATCGGCAGAGAAAATCTCTCTGGTACCCCAACTGAAACTCGATCTTCCCGTCGAAATCAAAGATCCCGCCGAACCGGCTGAAACACCTGCTGCAGTTGTATCTCCGTCATCGAATCTTGAGTGGCTGAATAAACCCACACCTTTTAAAGACCACCTGAAAGGAATGGTGGAAAATTTACGCGATGCCAAAAACAATATCGCGTTTACTTTGGAACAATTGCGAGGACGGCAAAAAAAGCTGGAAGACGAATTGTACCAAGTACAATTTTCAATCGAGCAGCAAAAAGAAAATCTGCGACAACTCGACGACACAATCTCTGCCTGTGCTCTGGTCGCGGAACAGAGCGCAAGCATACCGCCAGGGTTACTCACTTCTACGACGGCTCACAAAACACACGCTAAAACAGAAGACAGTACCCACAAAACATACAAACACCGGGATTTAAATAGCCCATCCATGTGTCGGCAATCAGATATTGAGCAGTTTTTTGCGACTCATTCAGACTCTGACTGGACGGCTCCTAAAATCCGCGAACTTTTGCCCGCGATCAAGCAGGAACATGCAAAACAATATTTGAACGTATTGCTTTCGACGATGTATAGCAACGGTAAAATTCAGCGAGTAGCTCCCGGCACCTATCGGGCGCTGGAGAGCTGAGATGGTAAAGCGTTTTTGGACGGCGGATGAAGACGAGATTTTACGCCAATTCTTTCCCACCACCAAGACGGAAGATCTGGCGTTGCGTTTTGGCCGTAAGGTCGGTAGCCTTTATAACTGGGCCGCACTGTTGGGTTTAAAGAAGGACAAGAAATGGGTGGCCAGTCAAGCAGCTTCTCGATTACGCGCTTTGGGTGCTGCATATCGTTTCCAGCCCGGTCATGAACCATCCAACAAAGGGCTGCACAGACCGGGCTGGGCACCGGGCCGAATGCGTGAGACGCAGTTCAAAAAAGGACAGCGCTCCCGCAATTGGAAACCAGTGGGATCAACACGCTTCAGTAAAGAAGGTTATTTGCAACGAAAGGTTACTGACAACAAGTATTCGCGGCAGAATTGGGTAGAAGAACATATTCTGATTTGGGAAAAAGCGCACGGTAAGGTGTCCAAAGGCTATAAGGTGATTTTCAAAGACGGCAACAAACAGCATATCGTTGAGGAGAATTTAGAATTAATTTCAAATGCGGAGTTAATGCGGCGGAATTCGGTGCATAATTTGCCCAAAGAATTGGCAACAGTGATCCAGCTCGCTGGAGTGCTAAAAAGAAAAGTGAGGGAGTTGAGTGAAAAACAAGCTGACCGACCTGCGCAACCATCTGTTTGAAACTTTGGAGGCGCTCAAAGACACAAATGAGCCGATGGAATTGGAACGGGCGCGCGTGATTGGCGAAATAGCCAGAACTGTGATTGATACTGCCAGGGTGGAGGTTCAATACCGGAAGTGGATTGACATGGAGACACCACAAAGCGACTTTTTTGAAACGCCGCAGATTGTTGAAGGAGAAACACAGAAGCAACTGGGATCGACTAGCACGGAAGAAAAAGATGGAAGATGAATCCAAATTACTGTGGATCGGCCAATATATTTTGGACGAGCAGGGGAATGCTCATCCGGAATATGATTTTTTGACATGGGCGAAATGGATGGAAGGCCCTGCCCGACAGTTGGCCTGCACTCAATTTGCGTGGGGAAGAGTCTCAACGATCTTTCTTGGCCTGGATCATGATTTTCTGCCAATGGAAGACCCTTTGAATTACAAGCCGATCTTGTGGGAGACGATGGTTTTTGGCGGTCCACTGGATATGGCACAAACGCGCTACAGGTCGCAGGAAGAGGCACTCGCGGGCCATAGAGCGATGGTGGAGAGGTGTATTGAAGAGCAAGAAAATTCGGAAGACAAATTTTACGTGGAAAGAATGACTGAGACAGCAAAGGAATGAGATGACCCAAACCTATGGAAACTTAATGCAAGCGGCGCTGGCCTGCAAGACGCGGGAAGATGCCGACCAACTGATTAGTGCAGAGCTGAGTTCTATCTGTGCCCAAGAATATGCCCCTCCGCCCGAAGAAGCCAGACGGATTTTGTTGTGTACGATCGGCTATCTTGCTTATTACTATGATGGAAGAACCATTGATCGGATTCTGGATCTCTTCCAGACCGAACATCCTTTCTTTGGTAAAAGCCATCCATCCGGAGAAATAGCCTTTACCATGGGCAGTCAGTATGCGCGATTGACTCGTAGCAGAACTGGCCGTGCAAAGGCGGATGAGTTCTTCCGCTCGGGAGATTATGACGGACTGCGTGCGTGGCTGATGGAGGATCAATGAACAACGGAATACTTCATTTTGCAACGCGATGTCGGAATGATTGCTTTAGATCAAATCCCGCCTTCAAAATCTTTTGCTCGTTCGTGACCTCAACGGGCGGCTGCTGCTCTGGAGTGTTGTGCAGAGTATTGCCAACGAAATAGGCCAGATCCTGGTACATCCGAGTGGGCGGAATTAACGTCGGCATTCCAACTGCCTGCAAGATCGGGCATTGCCCGGCAATGGTGATACAAGTCTTCAACGATTTCCACAAGCCGTGGGCCTCACGCACAACAAAGACGGGTGCTTGAATCTGCCTCGATAGATCGACCAAAAAGGGGTATTCAATTCCATAAGTAAACGAGTGTCTGATCCAGCGCCGACGTTGCTTTTTTATCTCCTCTGCTGTTTCTTCCGGCGATTGCACTTTAAAGTTGTTGACATTGGTAAAATAGGAATAATACATTCCGATTCCCGGCTGGGTCATTCGATATAGCTTTGCCGCCACCACCAGAAAAACGGTTTGCGTCTTCTGTTGATCGCCACAAAACATATTTGTTAAACCGACTAATGGAGAGTCACCCTCTATCTCAATCTCAAGGTTGGATTCGTAGATCTTATTCCCGTTATTTTTTTGCGGAGCCAGGCGCTTGCGAACATAGACAATGCGCGGATCGCCGCCGCCAAACTGGTTGGCCACAAAATCGTAGTAATCTTTAAACGGCGATTGGATAACCACGGCGTGCCTCTATTGTCTTTTTATCGTTTTTGACCGGACAAGCGCAAATAACTGCCAAATGTCAAGTTGCACCTGTGCGGCGCACTGTTAGTTCATTGTGCCAATACTCGCCCTAGAACTTGACCGTACCATGCGTGTTGCACCTGCTCGGTGCACTGTGAGTTCATTGTGCCCCTACTCAAGTTCAAGGTCTATTCAGCGAACCTTATGTTGTACCTGTTCGGTGCACTGTAAGTTCATTGTGCCGAGCACAATGTTTGGCAAGAGAGGTCCGTTCAAGGTTGCACCTGTTCGGTGCACTGTAAGTTCATGGTGCCACCGTGCCCAAGAAAATGCTGAGGCAGATCGCCAGGTTGCACCTGTTCGGTGCACTGTAAGTTCATGGTGCCCTTGGCACTAAAAACATTGTAGCATCAATGGTTTGGCCTGTGGAAATCGCTAACCTCGCGTTTTCCACATTTTTTCCACAACCCACCAATCGGTACATCATACCTATCTCCTTAAAAATAAACATTTTACTTCTTCCGCTAACCTCCCCGGTTTTTGCCGGTCACTACAGGTTAGCGGAAACTTGTTCAAACAACCGGAGGTCGTCAGGCAACTGAAGTTTCAAAGTCAGCAGTATAGGTGCCAGCAATTAGCGCTTTTGCAATAGTGCCCTCGGGGTCGGGCCATGCGGCGCGGGAGGCCAGATTACTCCGATAACTGGCACGCACAGGATTCTGCCTTATCCATGTATCGTAGGTTGCGTATTGCTGTAGACGTATCTGGCGGAGCAAAGTTTCTTCTGCCACTGCATTGACGGCGGCAAGGGTTGCCGGACCGAAATTTCTGTCAACTGCGAGAGAAGCGCCGGTTTTGATTAGCGCTTTTTGCAAATTGCCAATGCCTGTAGGCGTACCTTGGTTGACACAATCGTCCAAAATTTTGGTGGCCACATTTTGACTGACAATCTGATTGTAAAGCGGATTCCAAAAATACTTTTGATAAAGCGTTGTGGCTTCTGCGGCAGTGGCAGGCAGAGAGATACCCAGCTGTACACATTCCGCCGTTGACCAGCCATAACGGGTAAAACCGCCTGGATCGGCACGTAAGGTTCCCTCTTTACCTTCGTGTTGTAGAACGACCGGAATTGCCAAAAAAAAATCAGCCATGGGAAGCCTCCATACTCATTGCGAGTGCGGTCAGCCGTTTTTTTAGATCATTTTGTCTCAGATATTTACCAAGGTCCCGCAGTACAAGCTGGCGCCCAACCGGACCGCAGCGATCTATAAAAAAGATGCCGTTCAGATGATCGACTTCGTGTTGCACTACGCGCGCTGCGGCACCTTTGTAAATGCGCTCCATACCAGCATCGGGATCTTCAAGCGTGCCGAACCTGACTTGTACAATCTCGCTGCGCCAAACTCGTGCATTATTTTTACCGGCAGGAGGCAGGCTGAAACACCCTTCTGCATTTAACAGATCGCGACCACCGAGGTTCATGATTTCCGGATTGACGAGAACTTCGAAATGGCCGGGAACGGTGGCGGCGATAGCCAACTGCACAAAAATGCCGAGCTGTGGCGCGGCTAAACCCAGACCATCGTAGCGCTGGCAGAACCGAATCATGGCATCAGGCAACTCTGCGATTTCTGACGAAACAGGTTTCTCAATTCGTCGGCAAGGCTTGCCAACCAGATCGGATCGGTAAAACAGCAACTCAGGTAGAGTAGACACGGAATGACCTCTGCACACGGGCTGAATTGCATAATACAAGCGTCCGTTTGAGAGGTCGTTTTACGCTTTAATTAGTCATGAAAAGTCCAATTTGAATTAGCGAAAATCGTTCCAATCGTCGTTTTTAGAGGGACGTGTCGCAGATGTCGTTTGGTTGGTGAATTGATTGGGAGCAGCACCAGCTAGTACGAGTTCTTCGATTTTGACCTGGATTTGATATTTTTTCTCGCCGGAACGAGAATCTTCCCAGGAATGCGTTTCTAACTTGCCCTCGACATAGAGCCTGCTACCTTTTTGGACGCATTTCTCAATGACATCCGCAATACGTGCATAGCCGACCAGCGTGTGCCATTCAGTTTTTTCTTTCCACTCGCCGGACTTGTCTTTGTAGCTGTCACTGGTGGCCAAAGCAAGCGTAGCCACCTTAACACCGCTGGGCAAAGCGCGGATCTCCGGGTCTTTGCCAACATTGCCCAGCAGAATTACCTTGTTGACGCTTTTTGCCATAACACCCCTTTGTCTGCTGTCTGCGGGCATCATAGCGCAAGTCGAGAAAAACCGCGATGGGAATCTGTTACCCGGAATTCCGTTGCACCTGTTCGGTGCACTGTCGGTTCATTGGGCCATCAAAGGTTTGGGGTTGTTGCACCTGTGCGGCGCACTGTAAGTTCATTGTGCCTGCGTGTAATTTACCAAGCGGCAAAGACAAAGTTGTTGCATCTGCTCGATGCACTGTAAGTTCATTGGACCGAAACTGTCCTGGGTAAAACCCGAGCAACTGATGTTGCACCTGTTCGGTGCACTGTTAGTTCAATGATCCGATATTAGCATCTTTTGTTTCGTTTTCTTCAACTGAGTCCGAATTCTCGGTAGAGCGAAGAGCTTCCAGAAAATGTTTCAGAGGTTCAATGTTTGGCCGCATTCCATGTTCTATTGTCGTCTCCACCGCTATGGCTGCGAACGCAACATTTTTGAGCCTGGCGTTTTCTTCTTTTAAAGATTCCAGTTGGACATTTAAAGCAGCAATCATTTTTTTCTGTTGAGCGATAAGTTTTGTGTACCAGTAATTGCGCCATACAACCGCCGCAAGCAATAGCATCGCAATAGTAAAGTCTGTAATACACCATTCTCTGTTATGAAAAAATAATTGAAGGTGAAAAAAATACCGCTCAAGAAAAAAAGAATGCAATAAATTGCATCAAACAGGCTTTGGCAAAGCACGCTGAGATTATTTTTCACAGCCACACCTCCACGATGCAGGGATCATCATCTGCAAAGCGCTCCAAACAGTAAAGATCTCGGGGAATTTTGGCCCGTATTTCAGGCAATGTTTTTGCCAAAGCCATCTCATCGGTAGCAACCAGGATAGAACCAGTGATATCCCAGCGGCGCAGAACAAACTGATCCGGATAGTCGCGTGGATGGTCGTAAATGACCCATTGCGACATCGTCAGATGAGGCGGTGCTGCTGAATCATTTTCCATTGGAGTATCTCCCTTGCTGCACGTGATACATAGCGATGTGCGCCGCCTGCCAGCGGCGGCGCAGATCCATGCGGTGCATGTCGGCAGGTGGTCGCTCGTCACAGAAAGGACAATCGGTCGGAATGCCCCAACCCCTACCGGTTCGCCGATAGCTGAAAATACTCAGCGCACCTGCGGGCAAACTCTCGCGCAGGAAGGTCATTTTCGCTTGCAATTCTTTCGACAAGCCCCTCGATTTTTCCAACCGAGTATGCGACGAACTCCGGCGTAATTCTCGAATCGATGAGATCTTCGGCTTGTGAAACGTTACGACGCTTTGTGAAGCCATTGTTTTTCACCTCGGTGGGTTGGGATACGACTAAAGCCTGCGGGGATGAACCTAGATGCGCTTTTTGCATGTGATTCGTCTTGCCTGCTTGGCTTTGCAAAACGCGTCCACATATGTCACAAGAAAAATCCGATTTCTTCTTCTTGAATTTTTGGACTTTCCGGGAGTAAGCAGCTGTTTTAGAACTGCCTATCACATGATGCGCTGCACGCCGATGGGATGCCCGACCACGCTCATCCTTGAAAGGCCCTCGTCCACATTCTGGACAAAGCAAAGGATTCTCGGCAGCGGGTAATGGTGTGGGCATCGACGCAGAAGACAGAATGGTTGCCGAATCGTTTTCTGCTGAGCGCATCTCTGGTTGTTTCGTGGCATTATCCTTGTTGTAGAGCCTGCTGAGACCCAGTTCCTGATATTTGCCAGGATGCTTGCTGCGCATGTGATTGCTCAGTGATACCACGTTTTTGATGTCGTCTTTTTCACACAATGGGCATTTCATCTTTTTTCCCTCAACAAATAAATTGCGAGCATCCTATCGCAGTTGTGTCTTAAATGCAAACAAAATCATCAGGTTAAACCCTAAAACATTTCTTCCTCTAACGCTCGGACGCTATCTGAGGTTCCGGAATCTCAAGACCAGTGACCAATCGGCTTTCAATCCACAACTCTCGGGAAATATCCAAAGAAGACAATGCTTCCTGCGCGGTTCTTCCATCGGCAATGCAGCCTGGCAGTTCGGGATGCTTCGCCGTCCAATAGCCGTTGGAATCGTATTGCAAATCAACACGGTAATTCTTCCTGGATTTGATCTCAGGTGCTTTTGTTGCGTCGGCAAACGCCTCATGAACGCGAAAACGCACAATGACCCGTTTGCAATAAGCACATTGGATCGAAAGCAACTCACCGTTCAGAATTGCCCACGTAGGCACGTTGGAATGGCAGCGAGAATGCACATATATTGGACCTGTTTCGCCGCATTTTCCGCAATGAGACAATGCTCTTGTCATGGTTCGATTTTCCCTTTCAAACCGGTTGATCCGTTTTTTCTGTGTCGCCGCCGACGAAGCGTTTTATTGCGACAAAACGAAGCGTCGGTAACGCTGGAAGATTCAGTTTTTTTGTCTTTCATAACGGACTTGGAAGCATTTTGAATCTTAACCAATAGCGAAAAAGCGCGCGGATCATCAAGCGCCATCTCAACCAGTTCATCGTCAGAGATCTTTTGAAGCCGATATTCTGCGCAAAATCTGAGAGCGGCAGAGCAACATATGCAAACTGTCACATCGCCGATTCGTGGGGCACCGTCATTCTTCAAATTGGTAGCAGCATCGAGGTGATGGCCGCAGACAGGACAAAGAGTTTCCGGGAGTCGGTATTCATCCATCGTTTATCCTCGCAGACTTTTTCTACGGAAGTTTGTTTTCTACAAACTCAATCTTCAAATCCACGCCCAATACCTTCGCAATCCGTTCCAGCGTGCGGATAGCGCAAACCCGAGAACTTTCCAGTCGAGAGACGGCTGATTGTCCGCATTGAAGCAGAGACGCCATCTCCTGCTGGGTGAGTCCCCGGCGCAGTCGTAAATCGCGAATTTGAGTACCCCAATGCATTCCTAAACACAATAGACCATTTTGAACCGATGCAACAAAAAATATAGAATTTACGTGATATTTGTATCTGATTTAATATCCAAATATCACATTTACCTCATAAAATTGATCAAAATCACTGTGAAGTCAGACCGTTGTCCTTTCTGGTTGTTTGTTTCTGTTTGCCCTTTTTTGGGTCAGTGCGTTTGTCGTGGCCACCACTATTCCAGAGCCAGCTACGACATGCTCTTCTAAGGCATCGATCACTCAGCTTGTTCGGATCATAGATCCACTGTTTTCCACACACGTCACAAACACAAATTTTTCCGTCGATCACCATTGCCTCAATTTAAAGCATCTTTTTTAAATTCGCAAAACTTGTGAATATTACGCTCACCAATTAGGTACAATATCCCTAATTGAAAAAGTCCACAAACCAGATCTTGAACGCGTTGGAGCAGATGAAGAGGAGTCAAGCAATGCGCGCAGTAATTTATCTTCACGTTTTCAAGGGAGATGATGCTCAACACACATCCGACCAATTTGACCTGCTGTGTAATTATGTCAAATCGCAAAAATGGCAACTGATACACACCTACCGCGATGCACTCACAGGAAAAAAAAAGGATCGTACAGCCTACCAACAAATGCTTGCCGGGGCAGCCCGGCACCAATTCGATGTACTGGTCTTTTGGTCGTTAGATCGGCTTAGTCGCGAAGGTATTATGCCTACCATAACGCTATTGCAAAAACTCACTACATGGGATATTGGCTATCGCAGTTTTACGGAACCCCATTTGGATTCCATTAGTCCTCGTCATGAGACTTTGATTGAACTATTAGCAACGCTAAGCAAGCAGGATAGAGTGCGGTCAGAAAGCACCAGGATTGGTTTAAAACGGATGCGAGAAAACAAACAACCTGGCCCGAAAGGTTTCTATGCTCCGGGACGACCACCCGCTCAGGTTAACCTAAAAAAAGCAAAACAACTGCGCGCAAAGGGACTTTCTTATGAAAAGATCGCAGCCCTTTGCGGAACATCGAAAGCAACTCTTTATCGCTCTTTAAATCCCCCTGATGAAATTGCTCAAAAACCAAAAAAGGTGGCTCCTGAAAGGAACCACCCTTTATAAAAACAAGCTTGTGTTAGCTGGCTTTCTTTTCCAGCATCTCGATTTTGGCGTCGTGACGACCAAGCGTTTCGTAAAACTGTGAGAGATCCGCTTGCTGCCGATCAAGCCGCCCATTCAGATCAGACTCCATCCTGTCAATGCGTCCAGTCAGATCGGAGTTCATTTTGTCAATGCGCAAATCGATTCCATTGAGGCGCGTTTCAATCGAACCAAACTGATGATTGTTGAACAACATACCAACAAAAATCGTCACAATCACAGCCGCAAAACCGTAGATTTCGGTCATCGCATACTCCTGCTGTATTTTACTCTATTTATTCCATGCACGCAATTTAATTTATAGCAATCCGGACTCCGGACTATTGCGTTAATCCCAGTTTGGCAAATTCCCCTATCGCAAATTCTCTGCTTTCCGGATTCAGGCTGGCCAGAAACTTCCGTCGACATTCGGCCTCACGTTCCTTTTTCCTGCGTACATATTCTTCGTGGCGTCTTTCCATTTCAGCTTTTTTGGTTTTCTTCCCTCGATTCATCGCTTCCTCCTTCTGCCGTATTACTATAGCAAAGGGCTTTTTCTTTGAGAAAAGAATTAAGTAATTTTTTGAATTCGCCGCTTAGAAATACCTGGCTGGCCACGCCAGAGATGTCGGTCTACGTGCGCAAGGGCAGGCATCTGGGCAGTGACGGTCGCCTTCATACCTTTCTGGATATTGCCAGCATCGAAGTGCAACCGGAGTTTCGCGATCAGGGATACTTCAAGGCATTTCTGGCTCTCTGTCAGGAGGTCATTCCCTATGACGGCATTCTGATTGAGAATGTTCTAAGCGAAATTCTTCATGATTATCTTCATCGCCTCGCGCAACAGGATCCACAGTGGATCGAATTGGAATGGCACTTCCGCTGGGAAAACTTTGGCGGGGCAGCCAGGATTTGAACCCGGAAATTCGGTTTTGGAGACCGACGGTTTACCGTTAGCCTACTCCCCCGCGCTTCAAAGATCAAAAACAAACCCCGGCAGGGGACCGGGGTTTGCATATATTGCGGCAGGTTAACCTTGAAGGAGTGTTACTTTTGTTTAAATCCACGCACACACGGCAACACGGTGCGACATTGTCAATTTACATCAACAAGTCTGTCCTTGTCAAGAGACAGCTGCATCCAACTCAGCTTTTTCTTGTTCCAGTTCTGCCCGGCGCTCTGCCGGCGTCTTGAGGCTTTGCAATTGTGCCTCGATCTGCTTGCGCCGTGCCTGCCGCTTGTCATCAACTTTCGACGCAATTTCGCGCCGCAACAGTTTGAGTTGGGTATCCACGAATTCGGGTTCGTCTACTTTCTGCGCCTCATATTCCGCACGCAGAATTCTGCCAAATGCAGCCAGGGCGACCATATCGTCCAGATTCAGACGATCTTTGTTAAAGTTTTGAAAATCACTTAGCACGCTACTACCTCCTTTCCTGCGCTTTCAAAAACGTCATCCAACTTCAACAACTTTGTGGCCATTACTTCGTCACACAATGAATACCGATTGGTCCGCATGGTACTGACCAGATTCGGTAAAGAATAAAAATCAACACTTTCGTCGATGTCGAAAATCTGCATATCAATACCGGCAGATTGCATCAATCGGGTAAACGCGTACGATTTGTTTCCACAGTGATACAGATAGACCGTTGGTTCTTTCCCCGCAAAGGCTGCATATTGCGGGTACACCTGGTGGAAGAAAGGTGTCGAATTCTCACCACCGTCCGAGACAATGGCAATCCCGTCGATTTCTTCTTTGTTCTCCAACATCCGCTGTAATCCGCAACCGATCGAGGTTCCTCCATTGGCGCGAATGTACTGTGTTGCCTTCTGGATCACGTCCAGCGGCACTCCGGTCACGTCAATGGTCTGCGGATCGGTATCAAAGAAGACGAGCCACACCCTGCCCTTCACCATTTTGGCCAGGGTTCCCGCGATCTGTCTGGCGATCTCGATGGCCCGCAACATCGAGCCTGACTTATCGCCCAGCACCAGCCAGTTGCCTTCCACGCCCATGCTCAGCAACTGCCGATCCTGCAAGCCGCGCAGCTTCTCCTTTAACCCTTCATCGTCGATGGCTTCAGCAGCGCGTGTCGTCTTCAGAACGTTCTTCTTGCTCGATGCGGCCTTCTTCAAAGCCTCTTCGAAAGCTCCGCGTAATGCCGGATTGGTCTTCACGCCCAGCTTCTGCAGTATTTTGGTGTTAGTCACAACTTCAGTCGGCGACATTTGCTGAATCAACGCCAATACAACATTTGGGTCCTTCATCTTTTCGCCTAATGCGCCGTTGGCCACGATGAACGGGATTTTGCGACTGATAATCTCGCTGGCCGCTCCCAAAGGACTCATATCTTTCAGGTGCGTCACCACTTCAAAAACCGATCCATTTGGTAATGGAGCTTTGGTCTTGTCCAGGTGACGCCCATAAAGTACAACATTCATGCGATCCTTTTCCGGTCGTGCGTGAGCCAGCGAATACAATTCCTTCAACACCTTGCGGTGCTGCAGGGCCAGCCGGTCCCAATGTCGATCATTTTCCTTTTCGCGCAGCCATGTCCTTACCAGATGGCGAACGGTGCCCATTCTGCTGGCGTTTCCAAATGCTTCGCGACCGGCAAAACGAAAAGCGCGCAACAACTCTCGCGGTCCCAACAGCGCCAAATGTGCCAGAGAGTTTTCCCTTAATTCCTGTGGAAACGTTGGTTCGGTCAGCGTGATCACCGGCAATGCAACCTTTGCATCGCGTATCTGTCCGTTGATCCTGTCCCATGCAATCAGATGTGCAAGAAACTCGGGTTCCTGTTTGGCTGCCGTCAATCCAACCGCCAGATAATCCGTCAGCTTGCCGTGTGGCGACTTCGACAACTGAGAAAGAATGTTGTTCTTTGTCAACCCGGTTTCCATGTCATCCTCCTTATGCGATTTTTCTTGCTTTCAGGTAGTCCACAAAAAACTCGTAATCAAGACCTTCCAGAGCGCACCAATCACGGGGATCCGTCGCGCCTTTGTCTTTGTTGCAACGGCGGCAGCAACTCAAATAATTGGAGGTATCATTCTTTCCACCAATCTCCAGAGGGATGAAGTGATCAATCGTTAACTGCACGAGGCCCATCCGGCGACCGCAGTACACGCACTTCAATCCATCCGCCATCCATACTTTCTGCTGAACAGCGCCGGAGATTTCATAACGCACTTTGCGATGAAACGCCTTTGCAGGCATCACCAGAATTTCGGGGTTATCAGATCGCTGCAGAAAATCCGTCCATTCCTCTACAGAAAGCATTCGGATCGGCATCAGGTCATTGAGAGGCATCAACCGATAGGCATCGGTGCCAGGCAGAAGAAAAATTCCCTGCGCACCTTCTCCTCCCACCAACAGACCCTCGACTTTTAAAAGAGAACCTATGTCTCCATACAGAGCTGGCCGATGGCGCAGCTCCAACTGATAAAATCTATCTCCGCTGGCCATCTTCTACCCTCGGTTATTTTTATGGCTGAAAGTCGGTTCCGGTTTGTGCGATTCAGGACCAGCCTTACGGCTTTCCCGGAAGCCCCCATAATTGCCTCACAAACAAAGACCAGCTTGCAGGATTTTTTTGGTGGGGGCTTCCACTTGCGAAGTGGAAATCAACATGTATCCGTAACACAGTATCAGCCAAATCAGGTGGAGGGCATCGGATTCGAACCGATTAGAACAGCCCCGAGGGGTGTTCCTTAGCCATGTATCCGATTCAGGTAACCATTGCTGGCAAGTCAGAAACGGTTTTTGCCCCCCAAAAATCAAAAAGCGAAAGTCGGTTTGCATCTTGTGCGTGAAAGGCATGTAAGCAAGCCAGTATCGCTTTACTCTGGAGCCGGGTGCTGGATTTGAACCAGCGTTGCAACCTTATGATGGTTGTGCATGTATACGTTGGAAGTAACCGATTGCTCGGTAAGTCTCCTCCGTTTCCGCTTTGCTAATCCGGCCTAAAAATTAAACTCTCCCATGATTTTCGAGGTAATTCGCAGCCATTCTGCAAATCTGCGGCGATTCACATAACAATGCTATCGCGGTGTTGCACTTGCAATGCAAAATGCCTCGAACTTCCCCGGTAGTGTGATCATGATCAACAGCCGATCTTTTGTTTTCGTCCATCAGACCACCACAAATCGCACACCTTCCGCCTTGTTTGGCAAGCATTGATTCATACATCTCAAGCGTAATTCCGTACCTCGTGGCCAAATTGCTTCTTCGTTTATTGTTGGCCCTAAAACTCCACTCTCGAACTCGGTTACGGTTATAATCGGGTTCTTTTTCCAGTTTTCTCCTGAGATGTTCAGCGTTTTCCGCACTTACGCAATCCTTGCACCTTGAGCGCTTTCCGTATTTTCCCGTTGGATGGTTCCAATACTCATCCAAAGTCTTGGAAACTCCGCATGATGCGCAGACTTTGGTAATTTCGCTCATGCTTCCAATATGCACGTAGCGATATATACCGGCAAGCGTTGTTTTATTCCAGAAAGTCGCTCGGCTAACCCTTGCGGGTCATGACTGGACTTGAACCAGTAACACGCAGCTCCAAGGCTACTGCCCTACCAATTGGGCGACATGTATGCCAAACAGTATCCGGAATCTTTTTCCCTGACAGCGGGAAACTCAATGTCAACGAAGTTCAATATACACCTTTTTGAAATACCGCCACAAAATTATTTTTTTACTTTTTCAACCAGTCAAATTCGTTGGAAAATACGTCGAAACCGCTCTCATATTCTATTTTGAAATTCATCTCTTCCAGAATCGGCGGTATGATCTGCACCAGCCCTGGCATTTTTGGACATTGCATTCCTTTTACTCGTCCAAAAGCTTTACACAGCCACGGTCGCACCGGATAGATCGCACAATGAAAGGTTTTCTGATCCAGAAAAGCACAATCCGACAGACGGCGTTTTTGTGCCGCCAGGCGCGCGCGTTCTGTTTCAGGCAATGTCGCTACAAAACCGTGAATTTTTTTCAATCTTACGCTGGAAAGAGGAACCGGTCCGCAGCAACCTGCCCTGCAGGAAGAACAAGGAAAAGAATCGCTCAAAAAGACACCTCAGTTGTCTTCTTCATCAACTCCCGCGTCTTCGTCCTCTTCAAAAAAATCACATTCGCAACCGTCAGCATTGCATTGACTGCTGTCCGGATAATCCGGATCGCCGCCATGCTCATCTTCCACGTGACCACACAGACAAATCGACATCTTTTTTCTCCTTAGAGTTTCCTCTTTGCTTTTTGACTTCTGGAAGGATCTGTCACTTCCGGAAAGCCGCGCTCCAATACCTGATTCAGATCAATGCCATGGAGAGCAATGTAATGACGAGGCACAAGCCAGGTACGAATTCCAAAAGTGACCCGGATATTCTCACCCAGTTCATCTACCAGTTTCTGCACCATTTTGTGGATAATTTCACTTTCGTAGTGCAAAGGTTTGCCGCATGCGCACATCGCCTCTTCGCTCATGCGCGCAAATATACTACAAAAATTCAGCCTTGTGAAAAGAATTTTTCAGGGTAAATTCTTCTTAATTGAGCGCCGAGTTTTTCGCAGAAACGGCCTTTGGACACTTTTTTTTCTGCACTCGTTCAAACTCGACAAGAAGCCTGTTTTCCACGTCCTTTGGAAGCATCGCACCATGCTCCATAAATCCGATAAACTCTATTTCGTCCAATTTGTGGAAACAGTCAAGACAAAGCAAAGACATTTTGTTTTTCTGTGCAGTGTTTATGCTGCCAATCGTAGGCCAGATTATGGCGCCGCATTGCGAACAAACAGCTTTTTCGGCATTTGGCATCGGCAAAGAACCGCAGATAAGAACAATCGGTTCATCTTCACGCATCTCTTTTTCACCCTTTCTGCATCTATTGCGGCACGGGGATCGGTTTTGGTATCCATTCAAGGCCAAACATTTTTTTCAGCTCCGCCAGCGCCATCTTCCGCCGTCGGCCTGGTTTTCCATCTGACGTAATGTTCGTTACATAAAAAAAGACGACATAAAGAAGTTGTGCTAAAGCCCCCGGAAGATCTGTCCATCGATGCGGCACCAGAAAAAGAGTAAACCCGGCAATGGAACCAAGTGATATCTGCACTGCAATCCGAAACACCGCTTCGATTTGATTTTCTCGCGCACTTTTTCTTAAAAAATCCGGACGCCGATGCAATATCCACATAATATAGCCCACACTACAAATACAAAAAAATTTGAAAGAAATAAGGATAAAACTCCAAATTATCGAAGGTATATACAATGAAGGTATACTCAATAATACATAGAGTATGATCATGCTCTGTTCCACACGTTTCTGGCTGATCGAAAACCATTCTTCCAGCCAGAGTAAGAGCACTTCCAGGCGGTGAAAAGTCCATTGATCATAACGAATGATCCAATTCATGGGCGCAATTATAACGCAGAAAATGGCGGGCGTCTCTGGAATGGCACCAGGCTCTTTGGATTTTCAGCCCGGTGCTTTCACCAGATCAGCCTGGCAGCCAAACCGCCTTTATTTCCTCTTCAGCCGCAGAAACCATTGGGGTGGCCAGGTAGCGTATTCGGCAGCATAGATGGTCCCCTTCCAAAGCCCCTGAAGGCATTCCTGATGCGTCTCCCAGTCATAGTCGGTTGGCCACCTCAGAAATTGAGATCCATCCCGGCCCCAGGCATACACATCGTTTCCTGAGCATTCGTATTTATGCGGTGCAAGAGCACTGTCGTAATCCGTCAGCGTCTTCAGCCATAGATTCTGTTTCCGCCGCACATTGCGGCGCGCGGTTGTTTTGTCCTGGTTCGCGCTTCCGGTTCCGCAAATGGAGGAATACGGACGCCGTGTCGATCTGCTCACGTTTTGGTGATCCTTTGGTCACTTACAACATGGCAAACCTCCTTTCAGATTTTGGTGGAGCCGGAGAGAATCGAACTCTCGACCTCTGGAGTGCAAAACCAGCGCTCATCCCAACTGAGCTACGGCCCCAATTATTTTTGTTTTCAAACAACTCTGCGCAAAGTTCCATTTTTGCTTTGAACCCAGTGCTGGATCTCTGCGATTGATTTTCCCGTCATCCACTTAAAAATCGGCGCTGTGCGTTGAACTTTGTTATTTTCGTTGACTTCAATACCGGCGCAGGCATAGCCAACATCAATTTGCCATAATTGCATTTTCCATCCATCAACAAAATCAGGGTCGCATCTGTGCGGTGCATTGTTGGTTCATTGGACCTCAGATATTGGAGTTGTTTCCATGTCTTTCAGGGCTGTTGCACCTGCTCGGTGCACTGTTGGTTCATTGTGCCAGCAGCCGCACACGGTTGCTTTCCAAGCGGAGAGTTGCACCTGCTCGGTGCACTGTTGGTTCAGTGTGCCATCATCGGCGTGAATCTCTACGCTATCTCCATGCAGTTGCACCTGTTCGGTGCACTGTGAGTTCAGTGTGCCCAACTCTGCGGCTCTTCCACCAAATGGCTATTGAGTTGCATCTGCTCGATGCACTGTAAGTTCATTGTGTCCCTGACGGAGATGACCTTTGCGAGGCCACGCACAGGTTGCACCTGTACGGTGCACTGTAAGTTCATTGTGCCCAGAGCATATGTTGGGAAACCGGTGAAGGGTAAAGTTGCACCTGTTCAGTGCACTGTTGGTTCATTGTGCCAATTCCACGGTGAACTACCTGGTTGCCAACCTTGTTGCACCTGTTCGGCGCACTGTGAGTTCATTGTGCCCACGGACTGGAGTTATTGATCCATCATTGGAAGTTGCACCTGTTCGGTGCACTGTAAGTTCATTGTGCCCAGGCACCGAATAGGGTGGCACTCAAATTGAGCTGTTGCACCTGTTCGGTGCACTGTTGGTTCATTGTGCCTTTGGCTTCGATAAGCCCGATAGCCTCAGCCTCAGTGTTGCATCTGTTCGATGCACTGTAAGTTCATTGTGCCTGCCGTTTCCATCTTCAAAAGGATGAATGAATACGTTGCACCTGTTCGGTGCACTGTAAGTTCAGTGTGCCTTGTGAACTTTAGGCTCTATTGCCCAAACTTATTGTTGCATCTGTTCGATGCACTTTTGGTACGGGATGGGAAAGCGGTCACGGGATTCCAATCTCTCTCAAAACAATATATCCAAAACCAGCGCCCCGCCACAATACCCACAAATCTATACACAAATTCGGCCCGCTTCAAATTCCCCGCTTCAAAGCCCGCTTCAAACTGCCCAGGTTCAAAAAAGCAGAGTGGCCCCAAGGCCGTAAATCAGAGACCACTCTGTCGAAATCCATAGGAGAGATACTTCCAGCCTGATGCGTATCAGAGAGCACTATACAGCACGGTGGCGCATGAGCGCAAATTATTTTCTTTTTGCTCTCGTTTCTTCGGCTTGCTAGAGCCCGCCCAGCGTCATCAGAAGGCGATCCACACCCATGCGGCACAAAGCGTCCACAACAAAGAAAAACAAACCAAAGACAAAGACCGTCACAATGACCACGCTGGTGGTTGTCTGCACTTCTTTCCGCGAGGCAGTCACCACCTTGCGAACTTCGGCACGCACATCGCTGAGAAAACGGGTAAAGTCATTCCAGATGCCCATGATCTTATTGCCCTGGTTGTCGTCGTCACTTTTCATGATTGCCTTCATTGCCATCTTCGTTCCTTTGCGCCGTTCAACGGCGCGTCCCCGGATACTCCAAGTCACTTTTGTGCATCGGCGCAAATTGTTTTTTGCATTCCATACAATGCACCAAACAGAACGGCCTCCGCTTTCACGGAGACCGTCTGCCCCAACGATCCAACACCTTCATGGAGTGCAGCATGGAACATGCCTTCCGAGAGCAAGGAGCGAACTGATCGGAAAACACAATCACAGCTTACACCAGTTTTCTGATGCGCGCAAATTATTTTTTGCATTCCACACAATGCACCAAACAGAACGGCCTCCGCTTTCACGAAGGCCGTCGACCACGATGTAGGAAACATGCCTTCCGAATGCAAGGGAGGTAAACAATCGGAAAGCACGGGTCCAGTATACACCAACCTTCCGATGGACGCAATTTTTATTGCATCTCCAAAGAATTTCCCGGCGTGTTTCGAAAGGAGGGACTATTTGTCTCAGGAAATAGCCACATTCGTCGCAGGATCTCCCTGCGCACCATAGCACCGGGAAAGGATCGAGCGGCAGCGAGAGATCATCGACGGAGTTACTCCCTCTCGCCTGCGAATGCCTGACCAGTCTCCCCCATTCTGGTCGACCCCGGTCCGCTCGAATTGAAAAAAGCCGGTCTTTCCCGGCTGCCATCGGCCCAACTGTTCAACCGGCATTTCTGAACGGATCGTGTGCGCACTTCTCCAGATTGCACTTGAAACCCGCAGTTCCCTGATTACCAGGCCAGCCGTTAAGGGATGCGCCGCCGCAACCCGTCAATCTCTATTCCATGGTTCCGGGGGCGCGATTCGAACACGCGAACTCTACCTTATGAGGGTAGCGAGATAGACCTGACTTCTCCACCCCGGATGCAGAGCAGTATAACATTTTCCCCCTGCACGTCAAGCCGTTCCATAGGATTGCTCAATCTGATCCGCCGTGCTCCGCAGTGTGGCCGGTAAATCCGCCAGTACGCCCAGATCCGCAGTTTGCAGAGAAAACCCGCTCCCTTTTCTACCATTTATAATAATCACCAACGCAGCATCTGCTTCAACACTTTCACGGACTGTAGTGCACAGATCATCGTATTTTCCTGGTCCGATGGCCATCCGTCTCTTTTTATGAAGATCTATTCCGTTGCATCTGTTCGATGCACTGTAAGTTCAGTGTGCCAACACATGGCTCGGCAACGGTGTAACTCACTATGTTGCACCTGTGCGGCGCACTGTTCGTTCATTGTGCCTTCCCATGCGCTTTGACAGAGTCGCATAGCTTGGGTTGCACCTGTGCGGTGCACTGTTAGTTCATTGTGCTCTGAAACAAGTCCTGTGGACTCCTGCGCACTTGGCGTTGCACCTGTTCGGTGCACTATAAGTTCAATGTGTCGCCAATCCAAAAAAACAAAAACAGGAGACAACAATGTTGCACCTGTGCGGCGCACTGTTGGTTCATTGTGCCTGCATCACTTTGCATCTGCGTCCTTTAGAGATTTGTTGCACCTGTGCGGTGCACTGTAAGTTCAGTGTGCCTCTGACACGATAACGCTCCAGGAGATTCTTCTAGTTGCACCTGTTCGGTGCACTGTTGGTTCATTGGGCCATGGTAACCAGGAATTTCCGATCTTTACCGGAGTTGCACCTGTTCGGCGCACTGTGAGTTCATTGTTCCGTTGCAGGCCGGTGTTGCATCTGCTCGATGCACTGTTAGTTCATTGTGCCACGCTAAATCGAAGGCAAAGGGAACGCTCATCAAGGTTGCACCTGTGCGGTGCACTGTTAGTTCATTGGGCCACCATTACTGAACAGTATACACATTGAGAGGCAGTTGCATGTACTCCCGGTAAATTGCGCGCGTAAGGCAAAAGTGCAATCATTCTCACATGGAAACTCGCAATCTGTCTCCTGATCTTCCATTGCCCGATCTGCTTGATGATGCCACCGGCCAGATCAGGCTGCTTCCGACTAAGACGTACGACTGCATTTCTCCGGATTCTTTGCGGCTCTGGTGCCATCGCTACGCCCGCTACGGGCTTCCTACCGCCGAACTTGTCGCATGGCTCAGGGAAAAGATCGCAGGGCGCTTTGCCATTGAGATCGGTTCCGGCTCGGGAGATCTTGCCTTCCATCTCCGCATTCCTGGTACCGACAATAAACTGCAAAAGCGCCGCAAGATTCAGACATATTACCACCAAATCGAGCAGCCGACGATTCGCTACCCCCGATTTGTCCGGAATCTGGACGGCCTCGACGCCGTCAGAGAATACCGACCGCAGGTCGTCATCGCTTCCTGGGTTACCGAATGGATTGATCCCGATCTGCCGCCACCACCTTCAGGAGGAAATGTCTGGGGTGTCAAAGAAGATGAAATTCTGGCTACCGGTTGTGAATACATTCTGATCGGCAATCGGGCTGTGCATGGCAGTAAAAAAATCATGGCCCAGCCGCATCAGGAATTCGCACTTCCCTTTTTGCGCAGCCGAGCCAATCATCCGGAACTGGATCGCATCTGGATTTGGAACGGATAACGGCCTGTAAACCATCTGCTATTCATCCAGTTCGTTAATCCGTTTTTTCCAGTCCATGCAATTTTTAGCAGATTTCACCGTACAGAAGAAACCAGCCAGGAACGTAGCACTTCATCGGCACGTACCTGCCACCCTTCTCCTGTAGCACGTAAGCCTTCTGCCACATCGGGAGACAGGCGAATTGAAACAGGCACTTTGCGAGGAGCCTTCTGCCTGCCGCGCTTGTGAATAGAGCAAAGCGTCTGCTGTTCTGCTTCCGGGAGCGCAGAAAAAGGAACCGCCTGAGCAAAGTCTTCTGCTGTAAGCTCACGCACTTCGTCATTCTTCGTCAATGTTTTGCGGCTTGCCATAAAGTTTTGCCTCCCTTTTGTTGGTCTTACGAAAACTGATTACACGAATTCCGTCCGTAGTCGGAATGTAGCAAAGCAGATGAAGCCTCTTATCCAGATAGCCCACAGCAACTCTGCGCGTTTCTCCCTTACGAATCTCAGTCATAAAGGCTGCAGTTTCAAAATCAAAATCCCTTGCCCGGTCGAATGAAAGCCCGCGTTCGCGGATATTGCGTTCATTTTTGTTGGGGTCATAGGTAATTGCCATACACTTATTGTATATGCAATTTGCTCAAATCGATCCGTTTTTTTAATTTAAATCACTTCGCCCTTAGCGTTGCGTCTGCTCGATGCACTGTTGGTTTAGTGGGACTTATTTCAACTGGCCAGAAAATCAAGAGTGAAAGTTGCACCTGTGCGGCGCACTGTCGGTTCATTGTGCTGGTTATTTCTGCTGTCCCCTTGGTATGCGGCCTTGTTGCACCTGTTCGGTGCACTGTAAGTTCAGTGTGCCCAATCTCTTCCGGAGTCAATACAGGTAGATGAGAGTTGCATCTGTTCGATGCACTGTGAGTTCATTGTGCCTAACTGAGCTTTGTCGTGTCAGGACACGGTATGCGGTTGCACCTGTTCGGTGCACTGTTGGTTCAGAGTACATGCTGGCCACTCAAACACGCCAGTAAGCAATACAGTTGCATCTGTGCGATGCACTTTTGGTTCATTGTGCCGGATCCACTATTGCCGTAATCCGCGAGAGAGGATGTTGCACCTGTTCGGTGCACTCTTGGTTCATTGTGCCGGAGTCTTGGCAGTATCGAGGTTTTCCTATGTCAGTTGCACCTGTGCGGCGCACTGTGGGTTTATCGGGCCGCAACAAGGAATACCCTCGGGCGCATTGAAGAAAGTTGCACCTGTTCGGCGCACTGTAAATTCATTGTACCGTCTCTCTCTTTGTTGCGGATAAACAAGCGAAGTGTTGCACCTGTTCGGTGCACTGTTGGTTCATTGGGCCAGTAGCTGACAAACAACAAAAGTACAAGTAGCATGTTGCGCCTGTGCGGCGCACTGTCGGTTCATTGTGCCGTCGCCCACTGCAAGGGCGGCAATGGTTATTTAAAGTTGCATCTGCTCGATGCACTGTAAGTTCATTGTGCCGCCTGATGAGCTGGCACAGCCAGAATCAAATTGAGTTGCACCTGTTCGGCGCACTGTCGGTACATTGGACCTTCCATGCCTTCGTAGTTGCACCTGCTCGGTGCACTATAAGTTCATTGTGCCCAACCTTCATAGGCTTTTCGCACTCTGGACAAATGTTGCACCTGTGCGGCGCACTCTTGGTTCATTGTATCGAGCATATCCGGATATTTCCAATTTGCTCTTCCACTCGTGTTGCACCTGCGCGGTGCACTATTGGTTCACTGTGCCACACTCTCCTCGGTGTGGTGGACACCCATGAATGTTGCACCTGCACGGTGCACTGTGGGTTCATTATGCCAAGAGACCAAACGCACAGGAAACGACTGCTATGGGTTGCACCTGTTCGGCGCACTGTAAGTTCATTGTGCCAACGGGTTTGCACTGCTGTAAGTCACATGCCAAGTTGCACCTGCTCGGTGCACTGTGAGTTCATTGTGCTGAAATGAAGCAAGCAGCTCCTGACAATCCCCTTGTTGCACCTGTTCGGTGCACTGTAAGTTCGTTGGGCCTGCATCACTTTGCATCTGCGTCCTTTAGAGATTTGTTGCACCTGTTCGGTGCACTGTGGGTACAGAATATGGGTGCGGTTCCGACATTCCAACTGCCTTTAAAATGATTTTGGCGTTGGCAGCGTTTTCTGGTGCAGAATGCGAACTACTACAATTCTATCCGACTCTTGCAGATAGAAAATTACATGCTTTCCTACCTCAAACCTTCTTAGACCAGGCGCAAGGCGGTCACAATGCCTTCCCAACTCAGGCCCCGCCGCCAGAAGACCGCAACATCTGGTAAGATCGCGGGTATACTTCCACATCTGATTTTCTCCCCACACCTTGAGAGTGTAATTGGCGATCTTCTTCAAGTCTCTCCTGGCGGCACCGCTGAGCCAAAATTCAGGCAACACGATCCCTCTCCGCTACAAGTCCAGTCATGTACTCTTCAACTTCCTTGATCGCCTCGTCGCCGTTTAGCGCGGTATCCAGGCTGGCAATGCCCTCAGAGATTGCCTCCTTAAGCCAGGCAAACTTCTCCGCGTTCTCTTTCTCTTCCTGCACCAGCAGCCGAAGTCCCGCACGGATCACCTCGCTGGCATTGTCGTAGCGCCCTGTCTTGATCGTCCTGTTCACAAAAAGATCAAGAGCTTTTGGCAGACTAACGTTTCTGGTTGGCATTGCCCCTCCTGCGCAGAGTATAGCCACGATGGCATCGAATGCCAATAGAAAATTTTGCAGCTGGTCAGATCGCGGTTGCACCTGCGCAGTGCACTGTAAGTTCATTGTGCCAGATGTCTTCTTTAAAATCAGATACGCAAATTATGTTGCACCTGTTCGGTGCACTGTGAGTTCATTCTGCCGCCAGATGAGCTGGCACAGCCAGAATCAAATTGAGTTGCATCTGTTCGATGCACTGTGAGTACATTCTGCCGTCGATGTTTGCGTGGTCAGGAAGCGTTTTGGTTGTTGCACCTGTTCGGTGCACTGTTCGTTCATTCTGCCTGGCTTAAACCGTGGATCACTCGGAGACCTAGTTGTTGCACCTGTTCGGCGCACTGTTCGTTCATTGTGCCTTGAGTTGTGGCTACTTCTTCACCATTTACCGGAGTTGCACCTGCTCGGCGCACTGTGAGTTCAGTGGACCCCAATCTGCAGTCCGAATACTCTCTTCATCTTGGTTGCACCTGTGCGGCGCACTGTCGGTTCATTGTTCCTGGCTTAAACCATGGATCACTCAGAGACCTGGTTGTTGCACCTGTGCGGCGCACTGTGAGTACAGGGTGGGAATACGTCTCAGGGATTCCAATCCCTCTCAAAACAATATACCTGAAACCGCTACTCCCCAAAGTACACTCAAAAATACCCTCAGATCCTGACTGGTTCAAAGAAACACAGCATCTTTAAAAAAACAGAGCGATCATGCATCCTGCTGGACGAAAACCGCTCTGTCAAAACAATTCCAGGAATTATGCTTTTCGTAAATCATCATCAGAAATCACAAGAAAATTTTACACTTCTATCTGCATGTGCGTAGATTATTTTTCTTAAAAATATTTTTTAACCACGTCAGATTTCATAAATACAAAAAGGCCCTCCCAGCGGGAGGGCCTTTTTAATCCAGTCCAGAACTAAAAATCGATTGTGTCCTGTCCTGGAAAAATGGAGTTGGTTTATGGTCAACACACTAACAAACCAACTTCGGTTTGTGTTAGAAGTTGTACTTGAACGATAGTTCGCCCAAGCGATAGCCGCTCTTTTGATCGGGAACACCCTGATGCAACCCCGTAGCAAGATTACTTTCCATCGTTGATACAAAGGTCTTTTCGTCCGCAGTTGTGAAGGTTGGCTGGATGAGCGAAGTTGTGCTGAAATCACGATTTGGGTGATTAAGGAAATTAAACATCGCAGCACGAAACTCCGCTGTCTGTTTTCCATGGACATGAAATTCCTTGAATACCGTCAAGTCGGAATTGAAGTATCCCGGTGCAGCAAGATAACCGATTTGCCGTGGACCGTAATTGCCTACAGCTGGCGGTACCAGGCACAAAACGTTGAATGCCTGATGCGAACTCAGATTTTTTTTCGGATCACATGTTGTCGTTGGCATGATCATACCAACTTCCGTTCCATACCAGGTTTTCGTTGAAAGGCTTTCGTTGTTGTTTAATGCACTGTTGTTGATGGTCATGCCTAAGTTTTGACCATTTTGACCATTATTGCTTTGCAGGTTAAAACCTGATTGCCATGTTGTGGTTCCGGAAATCGTCCACCCATTTGCAACGCCATCCAAAAGGAGATGATTAGCGCCCACAAGTTTTCCAAATGAATAGGAATACGACGTATTGATCACATTAGGACGATCAATGTTGAGAACGCCGTAGTTCCCGTGAACAGTAAATGCATCAATTGTGCTTCCAACAATACCCAGCGCCTTCGACCTGGTGTAGTTAACGTTGTAGGTCAACCGCCCGGTTTGACGAACCCAGGCAATCTGGAAGCTGTTGTAGTTGGAGTAACCATCGTGCTTGAACACGGTCACAGAATTTGTACCATATCCCTTCCAATACGGAAAGTAATGCACATAGTCGTAAGAAGATGTGTTATCCGGATCGGAAGGAGCTTTAGCACCTGTGACTGGATCCGACTTAAACAAACCACCTACAGAAATTTTGTTTTGGTTTGAATAATCGCTGCCTCCTAACTGTGACTGCCCGCTTTCACCACCCATTTGAAGATTTTTTGTTTGATTGCCAACATAGGCAACTTCAAGCAGACTATGCCACGGCAACTGTTGCGAGATCGTGAAATTGTAGGCATAGGTGCCAGCATCCTCATAATCCTTGGGATCTGCAGCACTAACGCTCGAAGCCGCACTTGCCGAGAAAGAAGAGGATGACGAATTCAAATTGCCAACATCGTTGAGTGTCACATTGCCAGATGGTGTGTTATAGGTCTTGATCTCTTGTGCCGTTGCCAAAGGATCAGCGTACCCACCGGTCATATCTGTCCAACGATACAACCCCCATCCACCTCTCAAAACGGTTTTACCCGTACCAAAGATGTCATAAGCAAGTCCAAAACGTGGTTCGGAAAAGAGAGCGCGAACTGGCGAACCGCTGTTGGGAATGCCGGGGTCAACACCATGCCAACGCACGCCCGGAAAAGGCCAACTGGTATTGTTAGCTACATCCGAATCGTAAAGGTCTGGTAGCCAAACAGCCATGCCGTTATCTGCACGATCATACCAACGACCCAGATGATCGAAACGCCAGCCAATATTCAACATCAAACGGGATGTGGCTTTCCAGTCATCCATTACATAAAACGCCGTGGTGCGCGCTGCCATAACTCCATCCGGTGCTGAATTTGCCTGGGAAAAATTACTGGCAATTCCCATCACCATATTGGCCGTCGGATTTGTTGAACCCATTTGTGTAATGCTGGAATTCAAGGCATCCTTTTGGGTAGTTGAGGCAAAACCGAATTGGCCGTTCAGACTATCCCAAACACTGTCATCGTCACTTACAAGCTGCGTAAATACACCTGCCTTAAAGGTGTGAGTTTTATAAACCCTGATGACATTGTCTGCGAATGTGGCATTCGATTTTTTCTCGTTGTATTGCCCCTTTCCACCGGTCCATAAATCCGGAACATACATATTGGGAGCAATTTGTGCATCCCAGGCACCAGAAAAGGTTGGTGCCAAAAGCGACGCAGTATACGGTGTTGTATACGGATAGTCGATGGTTGTGCTGTAGTTCGCAGCAACGTTATTGGCTTTGTAAGGCATATTTACATAAGCCCAGGCTCCAACCAATTCATTGGTTAATGTTGGAGAAATGATGGTCAATAGGTTTCCAGTCAAAACACGTGATTTGACTACTTGCGACATTCCTCCACCGGGGTACGGAATCAAATTGGCCGGAGTCCACCACATCATGCCGGGAATGGGAACGGTATCGCCACCTTGCTGGTATGCGACAAAAAACTTATTGTTGGTGTTGATGTTGTAGTCGACGCGAACGCGGTAGATGTAGACATTTTGCTGTCCACCAAACGCCTGGTAATAGTTGTACCCGCTGTTTTTATCAGGATCTACATTGGCAGCAGGATAAAACTTCATCAATGCTTTTGCCCCAGGATCAACAGCCAAAGCACTGCCATTGGTGATTGCTGCACCCGTCGAATCATAGCCTCCGATGACGTTACTGCACCAGGTACCAGCATGGGAAGAGCCGAAACCATTTGGACAAAGTTTGGTGTTTGAGTCAAAGTTAGAAGTGTCGGTCAGGTTGTCCAGTGAGAAGTTGCCTTTCTGCATATCCGCACCAGGAATATAGGACTGCAGAATCGTTGACGAACCCGGATTCTGCCACTGGTATTCATAGCCAGCCCAGAAAAGCAGCTTCTTACTGTTCTTGTTGAAATCCGTAAAGGGAAGGCGGACCGGACCACCAAAGTTGCCGCCCGGATAGTAATACTCATCTGACGTTCTTTTGGTTCCGGTATGATTATTGGTCCACAGATTGCTATTCAGTACGCCATTACGGGTATACAAATAGCCTTGACCATGATAATCAGCACCGCCAGACTTACTGGTGACATTGACAATCGTCGGACCATCCTCGTTGTCTGCGCCAAAATTTGAAGTTTGAACTTTAACTTCGGCCGTCATGTCAGGATTAACACTCGCGATTGAATTGGAATTTGCTCCGGGGTCAATAAGATTGGCACCATCAAGAATATAAGCAGTACCACCGCGATACGGAGCGCCATTGGTACTCATGCCATTGCCAATTTCACTTCCGACAGCACCCATGGTCGTAAATGAGGTGGATGGTGAGTTGGAGGTAGTGCTTGTCATCGTGGTAACGCCGGGAAGAATCTTGAGCAATTCGGAAAGTTCACGACTTTGTACGGTGAGCCGTTCAATGTCATGCGTAGTAAGTAAGGCAGAGCGTTCGCCGTTGTCAGTGGGAACCATTTCCTGTGAACCCGATTCAACTACGACAACCTCATCCGCAGAACCAACCGAAAGTTGAATTCCGCTGATGGTACGCGAGTCTCCAACATTCAGGGCCAGATCAGATTGCTTCCAAGCCTTAAAACCTTTAGACTCAACGGTGATCGAGTACGTACCGGGAATAACACCAGCGATGGTGAAGTAGCCGCGATCATTGCTGATTGTTTTACGGGAATCGGCAGTAGCCTGATTCACCAGAGTAATCTTGGCTCCGTTAACCACCGCACCAACCTGGTCCTGGACTGTCCCGGAAAAACTGCCAGTCTGCAATTGTGCTTGCAAACTGAGTGAACCGAGCAGCAAACAAATCACGAGTACGGTCAGAGCCCGCAGGCTATCAGACCAGCGTGTTCCGTGCGTAAACGCATTTAAACACCATTTCGTCATGTTTCCTCCAATGAATTGTGCCAAACCATATTCTGGTTTGAACGGTTACTGGTTGCGTGCTAACAAACCTTGGCAAAATTTCTGCAAAATTCAAAGTCGCTTCGCAGATAGTGGCTTCGTACCTAATCACCATCTCTTTCTGGCATATCGCTCGTCTGCCTAAACACTGAAATCAGACAGTGTCACGATGCGATTCAATCAATTTGACTTCGTTCCTCCAACGAGAGCAGTCTCAGCGTCGATATTCCACCCATCAACTTCCAGACCCAGTTGACCGGCGTTAACGGCAGAACTGTAGTGAGCAATTACAGATCGAAATTCTCCAGGCATAAGCGAGAAATAGTTGTCATCCCAAAAAACTGGAAGTATCTCTTCGTTGCTTTTTCTGTCAACGATGGAGAGGTGAATCTGCAGCGCCAGGTTCTTCGACGGGTTTCGCACTACCACGCGAACGTCTTCACCATCCGAGTGGATACTGGCGGACGCTGATGTCGTCAAACGAACCTTTTTTAGCTGGTTCAACAACGAGAGGTCTTCATAGCTCGTCACGCCGGTATAGTACGGATGCTGCTTTTCGTGTTCCGTCGACCAGTCGTAGGTAGACAGTTTCTTTGGAAGCCAATAGAAATTCGTGCTCACAACACGTTGCGTCTTGTCCATAAGCGTCAGCTGGACGAAATACACATCGGTATCAATGTTTTCGTCTGGAATTTTGAAAAGTCGCTGCACGCTGTCTGCGGGAGACGCCAGTTGAGTTTTGCGGAAGAAGAGCCGACGCAAGTTAAAGTCATACATTGATGCTTCGGCAGTTAATTCGCTGAAATTCTGATTCATGCTGTTGACAACGGCTACGCTGCGGTCATCATAGGAATACTGGATATGCAATGGCTCACAAGCTTTTTTCGTGCCAAAATATCCAGCTGCGGGCTGAAGGTAATAGTCGTACAAGTGCCAAATCACAGAAGGCCAGGCATTATTCAGCAACCACTGAATAACTCCCGTAGATACATACTTGTTCCGACCGTAGGCTTCAAACATGGCACGTTCGCCGTCGTAGGCCATGGACTGCGATTTCAGAACATAGTCCTCCAGTCCTTTGGGTGATCCATAAATGGCGTTCATCGAAGCGTTAAAGTGATCCAGACCGTTGAGATCCCCGGCTCCGGCATGAAAATTCCAAAAACTGTTAAGTGGCCAAAGATGATCTGCAGGAAGAAACTTCTTTAGACTGCTCAGAGCGGGAATTGCGGGACCCGGACCAGTCTCGGTATTGAAGCCGAATGCCCCGCCAAAATGGTCATCGTCGATCAACCAGTAACTGGGCGGAACGTAATCGTAAGGTCCCGTCATCTTGACTCCAGAGGCACCACTTACCGATGTCGGAGTTGCACTAGCCGAAGAGATAAAAGGATTGGGCCAGCCGGTTTCATTCAAAATTTTTCGATAAGCTTCTTCAACTTGTGCTGGAGGCGGATTGTCACTGCCATTCATCCATAGAGCCAAACTAGGATGACTGCGCAACCGGAGAATTTGTGATCGCAAAGATTCTGAGGCAATAGTAAGATCATTTGGTTGCCAGGATTTCCAATCATCCCCATGGTCGCAGCAGCACCATCCTGCAAGAATCAGAATTCCCTTTTTGTCCGCAAGATCAAAGAACTGTTCATTTTCCAGCTTTCCTTCAAGCCGAATAGCATTCAAGTGCATATCTTCAACGTAGTTCAACTCCGCACGAAGTCTTTCATCCGAAGTACGCAAAAGCATTTCCGGAGACCAGCCTGCGCCCCGTATCAATACGGGTTGCCGATTTACTCGAATCAGGAACGGGCGTTTGTCCGTTTTAATCATGGTGAAATCACCATTATTGTTGTAGACCTCGCCCATTTGGGGCTTATCCCCATAAAGTTCTCCCGTGATTTCCCGGATTCCAAAGTTTGCGGTTTGAGCGTCCGACACAACACCCGCAGTCTCGAACCTCATCGACAACCGATGAAGCTTCTGAGCGCCAAGGTTGATCGGCCACCACAGCTCCGGATGGTCAATCTTCAACTGCGGGAATTCGTCAGGCGTAAATGTCACAGATCGGCTTTCGCCTGGTGTGAGTGCTACTTTTTTCTCGAACCTGACCGACTCGAATTCTCCGTAGAGCGTTCCCTCGACAGAAGAATCAGTATCATTATGCAATTCAGTCCGAACAGTCAGATCAGCACGATCAAGCGAATTGTTTGGAAAATGTGTAACGACCTCTGGATAGCGAACACGAACCGGTCCACTTGCCACCAGATACACATCACGCCATAGACCCATGTCCTTGTCCGGTGGAGTCGGACTCCAATCGACAAAGTTAATTCCAAAGTCCTTTGGTCCCGGAGCAAACACCTCAACCGCGAGTACGTTCGTCCGGTTCTGATCAATCAGAGGAGTCGCATCAAATTCATAAATTCTGTATGCACCTGCAACATCGTTTGCATTGGCAAGTTTTCTGCCATTCAACCAAATGTTTGCCCTGTTATTTATTCCGTTAAAATGCAACCATACTTTTCGTCCCTTAAAATTCTGCGGCAGATGAAATTCGGTGCGATACCACCACGAACAAGCGTAAGGATTACTGTTGCTCTGTATACCCTGATCGGGACCGGCTGGATTTTCCCTGCTAAGTAATTTGTGCAGGTTGTCGGCAACATAGAGATCCTTGAATTCTCCATTCGCAACTTGAGCAGCCAGCACTGTCGAGGGAACAATTGTTTTATACCAGTGATCAGGCGTGTATTGCGACGTGGACAGAATTTCAGGCGATGTGCCGACTTTGCACGAACTCTGCAAATACCAGTTTTCTCGCAAATCCACTTGATTGCCTGTTTGTCCATAACCTGGAGTCAACACAGTGAGGAATGACAGTAAAGTCATCACCAACCACCAGGCCCGCCTCCCCAAAATCAATTGCCTCACCATCATTGCCCATCCCTTTCGAATCATGAATACCCCGACTCCAGTTTGCTTACAGGTTCATGGTGAGAAAACTTAGACGATTTGTTGTGCCTTTGTCAAACAAAATAATTACCAGACATTATTTGTTTTTATGCGCTGGCATCTACGACACGATCACCTCTTCAGACCCGGACCTCGTGATAAAACAACCCTAAACTTTGTAGTAAAACCATACAGCAGCAACAAATTCAATTATTTATGGAAAACAATAAATAATTAAAACCGATTCAATCACTGATTTTATTTGTCAAATTTTGTTGCACAAATCTTGACAGAACGCTCCAGCACACCTTATGTTTATCAAACAATGTCAACCACAGATCGTAGCGCTTCCGGGCGCAAATCCCGAATAAAGATCGCTGATGAGTGGCTTCGTCAGATTCTGAGTCTGCTCTATCAGCACCAAAACCTCAGTCGCATTGAAATCATTGAAACTACAGGGTTAAACGCCGCAAGTGTAAGTCACGCACTTCGGTACCTGTTAGAGTGCGGTGTTCTTTATAAATCAGGTAATTGCGATGCGAGTACTGGCCGACAACGTGAGGTATTCACACTGAACGCAGAGGCGGGCTACTTTGTAGCAATCGATTTGGAAGGAAACCGACTGCGTTTTGGACTTACGAATTTTCTTGGAGACATTCGATGCCGCTGGGAACGTTCTCTGCGTTTTCGCGAACCCCTTTTGACCGAACAAGTGGTTGAAGGAATCAGAAGGGTTACGAAAGATTTGAGTACATCTCAGCTTAGCCGCGTCATGGCTGTCGGCGTAAGTTATCCAGGTCTGCTCGATCACGAAGGACGCCTAAGCGCCGTAAACCTCGGTTGGAATCAGGTCCCACTTTTGGCGGTTTTAAAAGAATCATTTTATTGGCCAGTTTTTATGGAACGCGACAAGGAAACCTGCCTCCACGCTGAGAATTGGCTCGGTGCAGCCAAAGACTGCAGCAATGCATTGTTTTTAATTGTCGAGGGCGGCATTGGTATGGGAATTCTGACCGACAACAAATATCTTTTGGGAACACGAGGCTTTTCGGGCGAGATTGGACACTGCAAATTTATGCCCGATGCAGAAGATATTTGCAACTGTGGACAGAAAGGTTGTCTTGAAGCCATTGCATCCGGAATGAATATTGTCCGCCAGTATGCGGAACATACCGGCACGCAATCCAGCGCTTTAAACTTCGTTGAAGTGCTTGAAAAAGCCCGGTATGGAGACTCGGTGGCGCTTTCCATTTTTGAGCGCGCTGGACGCGCAATCGGTTCTGCTCTTTCAACGGTTATTAGTCTGTTAAATCCGGAGATAGTGATTGTCGGAGGTGACCTCATTATTGCAGAGGATGTAATGCTGCCCATAATCCAGGATCAGATCCGGCAGCAAACGCGACCAAGGTCATTGGAGTCTGTCAAGATCGTGGTTAGCGGTTTGGGACTCGATATTCGCCTGAAGGGTGCCGCCTCCTTGGCTTTTAGAAACATGCTTGAGACTTCGGAACTTATCCAAAAAATGTGTACCCCAGCGCTGCAAACCACGTCTGAGGCTGAGTAACATCCGCATTATGCAGTTGGTTGCGTCGTGAGCAGTCAACCACAAACAGAATGGACTATTCAATGAGGAGATTTATGTCATTGTTTGAACAACATCGCACTGACTTCAACAAACAATCCAAGATCATCACAGGCAATCATGCCCGCAACTTCGCATCTGTCGTCAAGATTCTCGAAGATGCACCTTCGATTGAACGCGAGTATCTGACACCACAGCCGGAGTTTGCTCGGCGGGTATGCCGGTTGAACGAAACTCTCCAACAAGCGGGACATGCTGTCGGATTCGTTTTCTCCGACGAACACTATCGCGGCGATGTTCCTTACCTGGGTGGCAATACCAATCTCTCCATCGAACAGGTAGCTGGCGTAGTGGGAAAGAACGGCTTCCACATTGCTGCTGGCCTTGAGGGCGGATACGTGGCCGAACAGTTGGCCGGTCGATCTGGAGCCGTGGTTCATAAAGTCGAGATTTTGCAATTGGCAGATGAGAAATATCCAATCAAAGCCGAACGGTTGGAAGAGGTCATCGAAGCCGCCGCAAACGGATCTGTAGATCATATTGCTCTTTTGACACCACGACAGGTTATCCCTGCCGCAATCGTTCAATACTTGGAAAACCTGTTCGGCCCGGAAGGCGTTGTCGACGCGCAGGATCTGTATTACAAGGTTAAATACGAAAAAAGTGAAATTGAAATGCGTTTGATTTCAGATGCAGCTACGATTGCCGATTGCATGATGCGGGCCATGCTAGCCGTTTTGCATCCGGGAATGCTCGAAACCGAAGTCGCCGCCTGGGGAAGCTGGGTCGGCCGTATGTTAGGTTCCGAAGCTGACGGCTTCAGGATCATGGTTGGCGCGAACGAAGCCAATCGCACCTTAATCGGTCCTGCATTGAATCGACCGATCCGCGAGGGAGACTGGGTACATCTCGGCGTTGCCCCGCAGCGCGACGGACTTACGGCATGTGTTCGCCGTTCGGTCATAGCGGTTGATCATCCTTCCCACGTGACCGAAGAACAGAAATTTTGGATGGGTTTGGTCGAAGATGGATATCGCGTCGGAGAAGAAACATATCGCATGGTAGCAACGGAGGGACTACCGGCACGGCTCCAGGAACAGGCACTCGTGAATTATTTCACGGGATGCGCCGACGAGGTTTCGGCTCGTATCGGAAAACGAGTTGATCTGGCTTCGCTCAAACCCTACACGGGAACCCACAATTCGGGGTATACGGAGTGTCAGGAATTTTTCGGTGCAATCACGCTCGACAGCAATGAACCTCTCGGAAACCGCATAGTAACCATGCTGGATGTGGCTTTGCGCGGAATTGGCGATCACTGGAATGACGTGATCCTGCCCGGCTTCGATTATTGCGTGGTGGAAAATACGCTGGGAAAATTCGGCAACTCCGTTCAGTGCTTCAATCACATACCAATCCACGCACAGGAAATTGTGGGCATTTCATAAAGTGCATGACAGTGTAATAAATCCTCGGTAAAGAACTCGGCTAACGAATTGGCACGTTAGCCGAGCCTGATTATGGCGTACGCAATCTTCATTTGTAACCGTCTCACACATGCATCGAAAAATGCACGGAAACATTACTTTTCCGTGTGCTGAGGTCTAATGGCACAAGATCAAATCAAACATCAGTTGATATCCACATCTCCGGCAGAATCCACCAGTACGCCGCAACTGCAACGTGCATTGGGTCTGTGGGATCTAATTCTCTACGGGCTTATCGTTATTCAACCGACTGCACCCATGCCAGTGTACGGGGTGATGAGTGAGCGTTCTCACGGTTACGCAGTCATCACAGTGCTGCTTGCCATGACAGCCATGCTGTTTACCGCCATAAGCTACGGGAAGATGGCCTCTGTATATCCCAGTGCAGGATCTGCGTTCACCTATGTTGGGCGGGAAATTCATCCAATACTTGGTTACGTGACCGGATGGAGTATGGCTATGGACTACGTACTCAATCCGCTAATCTGCATAATTCTGTGCAGCAAGTTTGCAATGAACTTTTTACCAGAAATTCCATACGCAGTATGGGTAATTGTTTTTGTTGCTTTGTTTACTTTATTAAATTTGCAAGGTATTCAAACATCTGCGCGAATTAACACAACCCTCGTTGCTGTTATGGCGGTAGTCATACTTTTATTTTTAGCTGCAACGGCTCACTATGTACACGCAGTACCTCATGACGGAATTAGTTTCTTTACACGTCCCTTCTTCGATCCAAAAACTTTCTCGCTTCGCGCTATCATGGGTGGTACATCACTAGCCGTACTGACCTACATTGGATTCGACGGAATATCAACGCTGTCCGAGGAAGTAAAAAACCCACGACGCAATATCCTGCTTGCCACAACTCTGGTCTGTTTGCTTACTGGCCTATTAGCGTCCATCGAAGTCTATGCGGCTCAACTCATCTGGCCTGGGGCACAGCACTTTCCCGATGTGGATACAGCGTTTGTATTTGTTGCTGGAAGAGCTGGTGGACGTTGGCTCTTTTTGGTTATGAATATAACGCTACTGGTGGCGACGGTCGGTTCGGGGCTTGGGGCGCAGTTGGGTGCTGCGCGCCTGCTTTACGGCATGGGACGGAGCAACGCACTTCCCTGCAAGTTTTTCGGAGCTATTGAACCAAGAACACACATTCCTCGAAACAACGTATTGCTTGTCGGCACAATAGCACTGATAGGTGCGTTGTTTATGAGTTTTGAACGGGGTGTGGAATTGCTCAATTTCGGCGCGTTGCTTGCGTTCATGGGTGTAAACATATCAGCTCTGCTGCGTTTTTACTATCGCGAATCGCGCAAGCGGTGGTTTAACTTTGCCTCACCAGCACTAGGATTTCTGATCTGCATGCTGTTATGGCTTAGCCTGAGTTGGCGCGCTAAAGTATTGGGAATCGCATGGCTGGTTGTCGGTTTAGCCTATGGCGCTTATAACACACAGGGGTTTAAGCAAAAACTTGTAAACTTTGAAATTCCGAATACCGATAATCAGGACGATGTAATTTGTAATGAATAGAAGCCAGACTTCGTTGACAGGAACTCTAAACTGGACAATGACGCTATTCGGTTGCACCTGTTCGGCGCACTGTAAGTTCATTGTGCCCAGTATCCGATTTCAGGAACTGCCGCTCAATGCTGTTGCACCTGTACGGTGCACTTTTGGTACGGAGTTTGAGTGCGGCAACGGAATTCCAACCGCTTTTAAAATAATACACTTTCCAACCAGGCCCACCAATATACCCACAAAAATACCCCCACATTTTGTCTGGTTCAACCCGGCGCGCACGGTCTCAAAAAAGCTGAGATGCTTGAATGCTCCGTGTGGAGCTGGTCCGAAAACAATTTGCTAACGAACCAGCTCCATCCGGGGTTAAAAGATGTACTTGACCGACAACTCGCCCAAACGATAACCGTCCTTCGTGTCCGGTGCACCAAGATAAGGCTTCAACGCACTAGACAGGTTTTGTACCAGCGTCGAGGTAAACTTCGCCCTGTCCGTGGTACTAAAGGTTGGCGTAATCTGCGAAGTCGTACTGTACTCACGCAATGCATGATTAAGGAAGTTGAACATGGAAGCACGAAATTCCACTTTCTGCTTTCCATGGACCTGAAAGGTTTTAAAGATGGTGAGATCCGAGTTGAAGTAAGACGGCCCACCCAGATATTTATACTGCCGTGGACCGTAGCTATGAAGCGCTGGCGGAGCAAAGCACAACGGATTAAGCTCCTGGTGTGAAACCGTAAATCCTTTCTTCGGATCACAAGTCAGAACTGGTTGAATGTTTCCTGCTTCAGTTCCGTAATAGGACAACGTGGTAACATTTTCGCCCTTGGCAGAGTCGTAAATAGTCATACCAAGATTCTGTTGATTGTTGTTGATGGCCTGCAAATTGCCACCTGCTTGCCACGTTGTTGTTCCAGAAATATTCCAACCGTTCGCTGCGCTACTCAGAATTTTGTTACCTGTGGGAAGGACGCGCCCCAGCGAATAACTGTACGAGGTGTTGATCACATGCGGTCGATCAATGGCAAGCACACCGTAATTGCCATGTACCGTGAATGGATCCACAGTGGTGCCGAGAATACCCAGCGATTTGGACTAGGTATAGTTCAGGTTGAAACTGAGTTTTCCTGTTTGCTTAATCCACGAAACCTGAAAACCGTTGTAGTTCGAATAGCCGTTGTGAGAGTACACATGGATGGCATTCTGACCGTAGCCTTCTCCATAAGGGAAATAGTCGGTCAGATTGTAGCTCCCGGTATTGTCAGGGTCTGAAGGAGCTGCTGCGCCGGTAATCGGGTCAACACCAAAAACTCCATTTTTGGCAATTTTGTTTTGGTTGTTGTAATCGCTGCCACCAACGGCAGTGCCAAGGGTCTGGCCACCCATCAGCAGATTCTTGGTTTTGTTTCCCACGTAAGCAACTTCCAGCAGGGTGTTCCAGTGAAGTTGCTGCGAGATTGTGAAGTTCCAGGCATCTGTGCCTCCGTTGTCATGGTCGTTCGGATCGGCAGCATAGATCGTGCCACTGGGCAAAGTGTATCCGGATTTAGCCAGTGATCCGAGTGCTCCTATATCGGAGAACCGGATGTTACCCGAAGGAGAAGTGTAGGTCTGCATCTCCGTCGCTGTGGCCTGCGCACCGGAGTAATCGTTGAATTGGTCATTCCAGCGATATTCACCCCAGCCACCGCGAATTACTGTTTTGCCTGTGCCAAACACATCGTAAGCTAGGCCAAGACGCGGTGAAACGAAGGCAGGGCGAGTAGGCGAACCGCCGTTGGGAATCCCGGAATCAACACCATGCCAGCGAACACCAGGGAAAGGCCATCCCGTACCCGACTTGGCATTCGTATAAGGCCATCCCGTACCGACGGAGGTTAAACCGGCTGCCTGAATGTCGGCAGCATACAGCTTCGGATACCAAACAGCCACACCGTTCTGACTGCGGTCATACCAGCGTCCGATGTGATCGAAACGCCATCCAAGGTTAAGCATCAAACGGGGCGTGATCTTCCAATCGTCCATTCCATAAACTGCCGTAACACGATAGGCCATGTTGGACAGTGGAGTGGCGTTAGCTTGTTCAAACTTGGAAGCAATGCCCATCACCAGATTGGCAGTCGGATTGCCCGTACCGATCTTAATCGCACTTCCGCCCAACGATGTATTCGGACCTACCAGAGGATCGGCCAGTGACGTATCGTTAAAGGTAAATACGCCGTTGTAGTTTTCATAACTTCCCTGATACACCGCTTCATAAGTGGTATATCCGCCAACCTTGAACGTGTGCGTCTTAAAGACCTTGGTCACGTTATCGGACCACATCACAGAACTTTTTCTGTTCTGATACGCTCCGTCCTCTCCAGTCCAGAGATCCGGCATGGACATATCCGGAAAGTTTAAAGCGCCTGCCGTGTTGTAGCTGTTGATGCCCGGTGTAACCGTCGAGCCGTTAAAGTAGCTGCCATACGGATATCCCGTGCTGCTGATGAGCGAAGGTGTTATGTCCTTCGGCTTGGTCGGATTGTCGGAGTAAGCCCACGCACCCAGAAGTTCGTTGGTTAACGTGGGAGTAATGACAGTTAGCAAATCGCCGCTAAACACTCTGGTGGTAGCGGGCGAAATCATTCCACCGCCCGGATAAGGCACGCCATCTTTAATGGTGTTGTTCCACATCTTCACAGGTACCGGCGACTCTGTATGAGCCTGTTGATAGGCTGCGTAGAATTTGTTTTGTTCGTTCAGGTTGTAGTCCACGCGAACGCGGTAGATGTAGACATTTTGTTGTCCGCCTACCGTTTCGTAGAAGTTGTATCCACTGTTATTAGCGGGATTTACATTAGCCGCCGGAAACAAGGACATGATTGATTTGGCACCAGCATCCTCCGTCAGCAAGCCGGGAGAGGAAATTGTATTGCCGCTGGCGTCATATCCCCCGGTTGGATCGGCACACATATTGCCCGTGTTTGTTGTTGAAAAACCATTTGGACACAAAACTGCGTTCGTAGCATAAGCGTTGGTAGCCGAAGTGTTGTTCAACGTAAAGTTGCCATTCATCATATCCGAACTGGGAATAATGGATCTGATGGTGGTTGTGGATTGCGGATTCTGCCATTGGTATTCATAGCCACCCCAAAAGAGCAGCTTATTGTTTTTGTTGAAATTGGAATGTGGAAAGCGAACCGGGCCACCAAAGTTACCACCAGGATAGTAGTATGCATCGCTGGTTCTTGGATTGGTAGCCGCCCCGGCATGCTTATGTTGCCAGGTGTTGCTATTCAGCGCACCATTGCGGGCGTAGAAATATGCCTCGCCATGATACTCTGAGCCGCCGGCTTTGCTGGTGACGTTAATGATGACCGGACCATCAGCGTTATCAGCTCCGAAGTTTGAGGTTTGCACTTTCACTGCCGCTGTCATGTCAGGATTGACAGCAGCGATGGACCAGCAGGAACAACCTGGATCGATGATGTTGGCACCATCCAGAAGATAAGCAGTACCGCCACGATAAGGAGCACCATTGGTGGAAAGACCGACGCCGACGGCACTGCCGGAAGCACTCATTTCCGCAAAATTGAACCCGAGGCCATTCGAGGTACCATTGGCAACGGAAGTTACGCCGGGGAGAATCTTGAGCAACTCTGAGATTTCGCGACCCTGAACAGTGAGCCGTTCAATGTCCTGCGAACTGAGTAGTGCAGCACGTTCGCCATTGTCAGTCGGAACGAGCATTTCTGAAGCCGCTGTTACTTCTATAGTCTCACTGGCTTCACCAAGTGAAAGTTGAATTCCAGAGACAGTACGCGAGTCGCCAACGTTCAAAGTGATGTTGGCTTCCTTCCATGCCTTGAATCCATTCGCAAGAATGCCAACCGAGTATGAGCCCGGTATGACGCCAGCAAAGGTAAAGTATCCGCTACCGTTGCTGACGGTTTTGCGTATATCGGCGGTGTTCTGGTTCAGCAGTGTAATGCTGGCTCCAGCGACTGCCGCGCCGGTCGGATCCAGTACAGTACCAGCAATACTGCCCGTCAGAAGTTGCGCTTCAAGTTTGAAAGGGGTAAAAAGCAGACCAATTACGAATACGGCCAAAGTCCAAAAGCTACAAATCTGATGGACTTTTCGCGCACGCAATCGTGGATGTTGTTTTGTCATTATTCCTCCACACTGATTTTGAATGTTTGAATCTGGCAAATTGCCTGTTTGCAGTACCCTATTCGTTCTGGTACCTCCGAATCTGAACAAGACATTGCAAAAACTACAATTTGTTGCATCTTTGTTCGTGTTCAATTTGAGCCTCCTGCTAAATTTCGTGATAAACCCATATGCCTTTGCCCTGGTCGTTTTCGGATTTCTGAATTCGGTCTTTATTGCTATTTCAAGACCGATTTTTCTGATCCGAACAAGCCCTGATAGCGTTTACAAAGCAGCAAAAAGCTTTGACAACGTTTACGAAGCGACAAAAACATTAAAGTCCTTCACGGCTGATCACAATACGTTCTCAAAAACTCAAATGTCAACTACTTTATCGTTTGATTAAAATATTTTTGCGGATATTTGAAAAATTTTGCGTTGCTGGTTAAACGTTTTAGCAAAAATAGAGTCATCAACAAAAAAATAAAGCGATTTATGTGCACATAATTTTACGAGAAACAAAAAGCGAAACAGAGAAACAGTTTTCTCAAATAAACGTTTACTATGCTATTTAGTGAAACCATTTACTGTTTTTTCGATGCACCCATGTCTCGATTTGCGCAAAAACAATAAATCGTTTCTCATTCTCCCAGTTTTCCGATGTGCGCAGTTTTTCGCATCGTGTGCAATGCACCAAAAAACAGAGCGGCTCCCGTTTTCACGGAGACCGCTCTGCCCTAACGCTCATTTAGGATATTACCTTCAATGAAATGAATTGGAAAATCTACTTACCACTTCGGCTAGTGAATCCGGAAACAAAAGGCAAAATCATTCGGCAAATCTTTAGGCAGAGAGATCGTCAGGCCACGCTCATCGTGCCTAAAGGTCAATGTGCCATCTCTGCCAAGCATCTCCACTTTTTGCACCGTACGCGGATATTCAGAGCGGCCCCTGGTGAGTGTCTTTATCGTCAGCATATTGCTCATAGGCACGCCGAGCACGAAAGCGTACAGTGTGTTGCCCTTGGTTGTGAATCGAATATCCTCCGCCGTATAGGGACGGCTGCTGGATTCGTTAAAGTCTGCATTGTTTTGAACGTCGGGCTTTCCCTCGCCCTCAATAAAAAAAGGACGCGTGGCAAAGATCGCCTCGCCGTGAATCTTCATCCAGGCAGCAAGATCAATCAGAAACTTATGCTCATCTTCATCTATGGTTCCATTGCCACGCATTGGAACACTGAGCAGCAGGTTACCGTTCTTGCTGACAATATCAACCAGCATTTGCACAACTGTGCGCACAGATTTATACCGGTGCTGTTCGAAGATGTTCCTGCTGTAGTGCCAGTCGCCAATACAGGTATCGGTTTGCCACGCATCTTTTAGAATTCCCTTGGCGCGACCGCGTTCGATGTCGTAAACAAGCGTTCCTTCTTCTTCCGGCTTCAGGTTTTTTGAAAAGACAACAGCCTGATTGGTGCCGTGTAATTTCACACTGCTGTTGTAGTAGTGCGTCACAATGTCACGGCCTGCCTGACCCATCGGATAGCCGTAGTTGTCGAAATAAAGCAGGTCGGGATGATACTGATCCAACAAATCCTGACAGCGCAGGAACCACTTCTCTGCAAACTCAGGATTCATCGCAGGCGGGTTTTCATCCCATACGCGATCATGCGCTTCATGCCACGCATCAGCATCCTTAATACTGTGAATGCCATCCGGCATAACGATGTTGCGACCAACGTAAAGTTCCTGTGGATCAAGACCTTCCCACCACTTCCCTTTTCCATCTTCTTTGGTCAGGGTATAGGCGTCGTAACGGACGCCCGCCAGTGGGCCTTCCGGATCGTAGTCATAGGCTGTCTGCAGCCAGTGCCATGCATGAGCCGCGTGATTGCTTACACCAAACTTCAAGCCATGTTCGCGCGCGATACGAGCCCATGTGCCCACGATGTCGCGCCTGGGACCGACACGCACAGAGTTCCACTCGTGATAGTGAGAATTGAAGCAATCGAAATTATCGTGATGGGTGGCGAGACTCATGAAGTATCTGGCGCCTGCATTTACATAGAGCTGCATTAATTCTTCGGGCTTCCACTGCTCAGCCTTCCACAGGTTGTCAAACTCCATGAAACCGAACTTCGACGGGTGGCCATAGTTTTTCAAATGAGATTTGTATTGATCATTTCCCTGCATATACATCTGCCGTGCATACCAGTCACCAGCCTCCGGTACACATTGAGCATCCCAATGTGCCCAGATTCCAAATTTAACGTCGCGAAACCATTCCGGGATCTGGTAGTGCTTCAAAGAATCCCAGGTCGGCTGAAACGGTCCAGGAGCAATGATGCGATTTGCCGCAGGCGTTGCAAGAATCTTTCTGAGTGGAAAAACTATAGCGGACGAAGTAAGCGCCTTTAGCAATGTCCTTCTTGAAAAGCTCATTTTTCTCCTTTTGGAACCGACATATGATTCAAAATCGCAGGTTGAATCAGTTCTCGAAAAAAGCCCAGCGAATGATTGCTATACAGGGCGCATGGCGATCATTCGCTGGGCACAAAACAATTCAGCGTGTCAGTTGTCTACCAAATGATTTTCGCTGCTATCTGCATTTGCCGAGGCGTGTTACTTTGTCCCGACGGCCCCTTTTCGATTTCGCCGAACGTCGAGTCCTGAATTGTACCGTTAGGACTCTCTGCCCAAAGAGGATGATTCGGCAGGTTGAAAGCATCCAATCGTATTTGCATACGAAGCTTCTCGGGAAGCATAAAACTTTTGGAAATGCTCATGTCCACATTGTCGTTTCGGAGCAGACGGATACCCTGGGATACATTGTTTGGAGTAGGCATCCATGATTCCTGGTTCTCCATATCCGCGCCGTTGGTACACGTTCCATCATAGTCATACGATAGCTGCTGCATGGTGTACACCGGCTTACCGTTTGTATCAGTGGAATCGTTCCACTGCTCGACGCAAGCAGCAACCATCCGGATATATCCGGTGGATTTCTGAATGTGTGGCTTGACATAGGGGCTATGGAGCATGTACTTGTTGCCTAATTGCCACGGGGCTCCCGATTCAAGCGTGAAAAGCCCCCCAAGTTGCCATCCTCCCACCGCTATGTCTAGCAAGCGCGGCATGTTTGATCCTATGGTACGACCTTGACCGACAGGCAAATTATAGACACCTGAAACAGTGATTACGTGCGAGTGGTCATTGCTGTCGAGCGACCGATAGGGAACGCGATAAGTCGTGTCTCTCCATCCGCCAGCGTCCATCAATCGCGAGTATGTCCAAGTTCCGTGAAGCGAAAATCCTCGGCTCATGCGATGATCGGCAACAACCTGAAGGGAGTTGTACCAAGTACGATACTGATTCTCTTGATACTCCGTAACACTGCCGAACTGAGGGTATGGCTGAGTAAAAACGAACCCGCTAAGTGTAGAAGCGCTGTAATCGCTTGTGCCGGAAAATGCGCTGATTCCTGCAAAAGGATTGGTTACGTTGTAATTATTGCAATTCTCCCATTGGCCTCCCTTATCTGGATTGCAATTTTTTGCTTCGATTGCGCTTGCACTTTGATGGTTGATGTTGTCGCTACTGTCCCCGTCATAGAGGCGCGTTCCAACGTACGATACGTTGATCACATCATGAGCCGACAGTTGGCGTTCAAAGCCCAAAGAATAGTTCCAAAATTTCGGGGTCTTGTAATGCGGATTCAGATATCCGATACCTTGGCCAAGTGCTGTCTCCAAACCGAGGGAAGAGCCTTTCGGCTGGACAACCGACGAGAATGGATTATTGATCGGATTATTTGTGTTAGGCATTACGCCACTCGGGTAATTTGAATCGGAAGAGACATAGCTTGTGTTGGCACTATATCCGTACTGCGTAGGTGCGTTCGAGGGAGTTCGCACCGAAACACCAAACCCTCCGCGAAGCACTGTTTTGTCGTTGAGCACATAGGCAAATCCAAATCGTGGCTGAATGTTGGTTTTGGTCAGCGAATAAGTTTGGCGAGGATTTCCGTTCGTTCCAAGAAACGTTATTCCTCCTTTAATTTGCCCATATCCGTATGACGTAAGATTGACGTCATTACTGATTGGATTCGCGTCGATAGTATCGAACGCATAATTTCCTTTGTTATGGCGTTCTACTTCATCGGGCACCAGATCGTAGCGTAAACCCAAATTCAATGTTAGTTTCTTTGTCACCTTCCAATCGTCCTGTACGAACGGCGCGTAATAGTGAGCGGAATAGAAGGTTGTCGGGTTGTTGGAATTACCGCCAGAAGTTGGAACACCCAACAGAAAAGCAGCGATGTCGTTACCGGCCGATTGTTCGGTTACGCCTCCTGCGCAACTGGAGCATTGAGACTGTGTCCAGCTCTTGTCGGTGTAGAAGTTAGCGCCACCGCTGACGACATTGTTATCGAGCTGCCAGAAGCGAAGATCGACACCGGCGTGGAACGTATGCTTCTGCTTGATCCAAGTCAGGGTCGGGAAAAATGCAAGAGTGTCTTTTACAGCGTTCGTATTCGAGTTGGTACCCATGCTCGTGTTATCCGAAAAGCTCAGATAAGGAAATTCCGTCGTCGCCGAAGACCCCAATTGCGATATCAGGGACGACGACCATTCAAATATATTCGCCGGATTAAAAGGCGCGCCTTGATAGGTAAAATCGTCTCTGGCCTGCACACTCGCGCGAAAATCGAGAATCAACGTAGGCGAAAACGTGTGAATGTGATTGAAAGTAAAAGCGTGCTGTCGCTCGCCCAATGGCTTCCATCCCGTTTCCACAGGGCCGGAAAGACCATTGCCGTTGCGAAGTTCGACGCGATTCCAATATCCATACGTGAGTGTTGAGCTATCGTTGTCTGTCCAATTTCGGTCAAGTTTAATCAGCGCGTTGCGATATCTGATCTCATCCTTGCCTTCAACAAAATAGTTATTTTTGAAAGGATCAGCACCAGTCGCCGGAGTCAAGTTCGGCGCTGGATACAGTTTCATGATTGCTTTCGCTTGAGAGTTAATACGCCCCGACGGAATAATGTTCGTACCTGAACTCGCGCTGGTAGAATTTCCTGGCCCAAACTGTTGCCGGACCCATGTTCCGGAGGAACAACTCTTGGCACCTGGATTATTCGAGCATGAAATACTCTCCGGGTCATAAATGGCCTTGGGCGCATAAGCACTCCCGTCCCAATAGACGAGATTGCTAAAATCTCCATCAAGCCATTGAGAACTGGGAACGGATGCGGTCTGAGGATCGGGTTGCAGTTCGTGGAAATTTTCGTACTGAACCGTAAAAAATGTTTTGCTGTGTACATCATGGAATTTGTGAATAGTCAGCGGTCCATCGGCTTCTATCCCGTACTGATCCCATTTCATCTGTGGAGTCTCATAGGACGAAAGATCCGTGCCAGCCTTTGCGGTCTTGATATACCAGTCATTCTGCCACAAGTTCGCGTCGAGCCACTGACGCCGCGCAAACTCATAGACATCGCCGTGCAATTTATTAGTTCCGGTTTTTAATGTTACATCTTCCACGGCACCTGCCATCAAGCCGTACTGCGCATCATATGGATTTGTGATGATCTTGAATTCTTGCACAGCGTCAACTGGAGGGACGTAGGCAATTTCTGCCACCGTGCTATTGTTGATTGGTGATGTTTGATTGGAAATTCCATTCAGCATCAAGGCAACACCACCTTGCCCTCCGCCGTTGACAGACATATTTGCGTCATTACTGTCGAATGGCGCTGTATATTCCCAACTGCCCTCATAGAGCGCACCTGGAGCTAATATAGCAAGCATTCCAGGGTTTCTCCCGTTAATTGGCAAATCGTTTACCCGAGCGTTTTCTATTACTACGCCGTTGTCTGCTTTCGAAATATCCAAAAGCGCATCAGCGTCCACCGTAACAGTCATCGATACCGATCCAACGCTTAACGTGAAGTTTACGGTCGCAATTTGATCGACTTGAAGAACGATTCCGGTCCGTACTGCGGTTTGAAAACCGGAAGCTTGTACGGAAAGGACATAGCGCCCAGGAATAACGTACGGTATGGTGTAGTCGCCAGTGGATGTTGTGGTCGTCGACTTGTCAACGCCGGTATCGAGGTTATGGGCCAGGATAGATGCCTTGCGCACAACCGCCCCTGTCTGGTCAGTCACGCGCCCGGTAAATTCCTGCGTTTGCTGTGCCGCTAGTTGCATTACCGCAAAAAAGCAGAGCAGAAATAGCCAGTATTTATACCTGGACATTTTCATTGCACGGTTTGTGAATTTCTGCACCCGTAGCATTCCTCTTATTTGCAGGAGCGGTGAAATCAGACAATCCTTTGAAATTTTCACGTAAGCCTCCTCGTTTGTTGTCAAAAATGCACACGTATACGGAAACGTTTTCATTCACGCCTGAACACGTGTACATTTTTAAACGAAACAATCCTGATTCTTATCACTTTGGCTTGTCAAGAAAAAATTGCGCTCATCGTAAAGAAAAATCTATAAATCCTTTTACCTTTGTCGTATAAAAAAGTTCATAAACGTATTTTGAACTGCCAAAACAAATTTTTTTAGAATTCCGTCCAAATTCAAGTTCCGAAAAAACAACTGTTGCTGAAAAAACAATCCTGCTTGATACTGCCTCTGCATCGTCATGAGGGTTTAGAAATGATCTCTGAGGAAATCGACAACGAGTCTACAGATCCAGTCAGTGCAAAAAACAAATGTTGCATCTGCTTCAACCATTCCCTGCCCGACAAAAACGGCAACAGGATCATCAGTCCCTGTTGCCCGGTTCACTATTCAATACACATCCCTCCAGAAAAGAAAATTGCTAATACCGCAAAGGACCATGCAGATTGGCGCACGCCGGAAAAAAAACGCATCAACCGCCCCAAAATGAAAGCGTTCAAAAAATGAACCAGTTCAAAGTAGGACAAACCGTTGAAATTCCCGCTCATGGCAACCAACAAACCATTATGGAGCGCGGCAGCATTCTGTGTCTGGCACCAACCTGGGCCATTCTCAGAATTGGCAATCGCTCCGCCACCGCCAATCTCGACCAGATCCGGCCAGTCCAGAATCCGGACTTTTTCTCAGAGAAGATATGAAAACCAGATTCACAGCTCTGGGCCTGAACCGCACGGGCATGAACAAGACCGAAGCAGCGCACGCCGCTGATCTGGAGATGCGCAAGCGAATCGGCGAAATTCAGGATTACCTCTGGGAGCCGCTGCGACTGAAGCTGGCTCCCGACTGTACCTTCGAACCTGATTTTCTGGTTCTTATGGCCGATAACACAATCGAGTTTCACGAAGTGAAGGGCGGCTTCATCACCGACGATGGTTTGGTCAAGGTCAAAGTAGCTGCACAGAGATTTCCCTTCTTTCGTTTTATGCTCTATCAATATGATCGTCGCGGTTGCAAAATAAAAGAAATGCCCGTGCTCTAACCGGTCAAATAGCAATATTCTCGACTTTTTTAGACCTTTCTCTGACCTTTTTTTGGCGGAGTTCATAATGTGCCTGTAACGCAATTGCTGCGCTTTTGAGGTCTCTTGAAGGAATGTCTATAAAGCAAAAAAACGAAACGCCAGTACCACTTTTGCTTATCAGCGATGCACCATCCTGCAGCAGCGGATTGGGCCGCATCACGCGCGATTTAGCAACTCGCATTCATACACATTTGAGTGATATTTTCCGGGTTGGAGTGCTTGGCTACGGTGGCCCTGGATCGCGTAAATTTGGCTTCCAGCAATACGTAATCGAAGGCATGAGCGATTGGGTCATTCCCACGTTGCCAGAAGTCTGGGAGGACTTTGCCGGAGAAGAAAGAGGAATTGTTCTTAGTATCTGGGACGCCTCCAGACTTATGTGGCTTTCTCAACCCGGTCGCTGCGAGATGCTTAACAATTATCCGATCCTGCGCAAATGGCTTCTCAATGCACCTTTTGATCGCTGGGGATATTTCCCGATCGATGCCGAAGGACCCAACGGCAAACTTTCCTTTCCGCTCAATCAAACGCTTCTTGGCTATGACAGGATTCTCGCCTATGGCCAGTGGGCCAGCGGCGTAATCCGGCAATCCATCGGCGAGAGCAACACACTGAAACGAAGCCTCGGTTTTCTTCCCCACGGAATCGATACAGATGTCTTTTACCAGCGCGATCGCACATATTGCCGTTACAAATTTGGCTCAATCACCGGAACGCAGAGTCTGGTAAAAGTGCCACTGCTCTCTTCCATCATGGACGACGAACTTCTCATCGGAATTATCGCCACAAACCAGGCACGTAAGGATTGGGCTTTAGGCATTGAAACAGCAGCTTTGATCGCTAAAGACCGAAAGATTCGACTCTGGATCCACACCGACGAACTGGAGCGACACTGGTCGATTCCGTCTCTGTTAGCCGATTACGGTTTGATTGACAAAGCAATGATCTCACTCGGTTATCTGCCCGATGAAGAGATGGCTAAAGCATATTCCGCTTGCGATCTGACGCTGGGCATCGGCCTGGGTGAGGGATGGGGTTTTCCGTTGGCGGAGTCATTGGCCTGCGGCACGCCAGTGATCCATGGCAGTTACGCGGGCGGGGCAGCAATTGTGCCGCACGAGATGCAGGTTGACCCGATTGCTTACCGTGCCGAGGGTTTATATGCGTGCGTCAGACCCGTTTTCGATGCGAAGGATTGGGCACAGCGCGCACTGCAATTTTGTGATCACAGAGCAACTCTCGATCCACAGTATGCGTGGAAAAATCTCTGGCCACGCTGGCAATCCTGGTTTGAAGAGGGATTAAGGTAAGAACAATTACGACTCAAAGGAAAACGTCCGTGGATTGGCATGACACGCCCGTGTACATAATCTCTTTCAACAACCTCGACCGCGGCTTTCGTCGTCTCGTGGAGTGGCTGCAATCGGCTGATATGAAAAATATCAAGGTGATTGATAATCACTCCACCTGGGAGCCACTGCTCAGATATTACGAGACGCTTAACGGAGTGGAATTGCTTTTGCAGCCGGAAAACCTTGGCCACGAAGTTTTTTGGAGGTTGGGGTATCAAAACCATCAGGTCGGCAGGTACATTGTCACCGACCCCGATGTAGTACCAGCTGAGGGATGCCCCAGGGATTTGGTACGAAAGATGCACGAAGTCAGCAACCGCTACAGCAACGCCAAGGTTGGTCCTGGTATCAGAATCGACAATCTGCCGGACCACTACTTTCAGAAGGATTACATGCGTCGCTGTGAATGCAAGTATTGGGACGAATCTGCCAGAGTAGCCCCGGACTGTTTTGATGCCGCCATTGACACCACATTTGCGCTGTACGAACCGGGCGCGGGAAAGTGGGATGGAAAGCATTTCCGGTTGGACTTTCCCTACGTAGTCGAGCATATTCCCTGGTATGACGACAGTTCAAAGCCAAATCCGGAACGAGAGTTTTACAAGGCAACTGTAATTCCGGGAGTCAGCCACAGCGAATAGATCCCGCAAAACAAAGGAACTGCAAAATGCAAAACACAGCAAAAATATCCGATCTGATTTCAGTCTACGAACCGCAGAGTCCCTTCGCCACCCATATTCCACTGCTCAAAGCGCTGGGACATGAAATCGAAACGGTTCTTGAACTGGGTGCGGGAATCTACAGCACATCCTTGTTCCTGAACCGGCTTTGGTATCCACAACTGCGCCAGCTCGTTTCTGTCGAGCAAAAAGCGGAATGGATTGTTGAGGCGGATGATCCGCGACATCAGGTTTTTCTGACTCCGGAACCGATTGAGCCTCTTCTCGACACTCTGGATTTAGACCAGTTTGATCTGATTTTTGTTGACAACTCGGATTCCGGAGAACGCCGTTGCGATACGTTGCGTTATGTGGCCAGCCGCTGCGGTCAGTCAATCGTGGTCGCACATGACTACGATATTCCTTCCTATTGCGAGGCAGCGACTGGTTTCGCTCATGGAATTATCGATGATCGCCAAAAGCCGTACACTGCGTTGCTTTGGAGGTAAAAACCACGATGGAGCCGACAAGATTGTGCGAAATAGCTACCCGCTATGGTTGCGACAAGACGCCTTCAGTCTTCCATAGCTATACGCCGCTTTATGATGATCTGCTACGAACAAAAGATGTCAAACGTGTGCTTGAAATCGGTGTTTTTCACGGAGCCAGTTTGCACATGTGGCGTGAGTATTTCCCACAGGCACAGATTTTTGGCTTTGACGTAAATCCGCGTTATCTTTTTCAGGAGGAGCGGATTGAGACGTACCTGTGCGATGCAGGCAACCGCGAACAACTGGCCGCTATGGCAACGGCCATCGGGGGCAATTTCGATTTGATTGTCGACGATGGAGATCACATCCCTGGACATCAGATTCTGGCAGCGGAGGTTCTTGTTCCATATCTGGCTCCAAACGGCGTTTACGTTATCGAAGACATTGAAGATGACAGCAAACTCTCGGCCCGCCTGCAATACCCGCATCAAGTCCATCGATTTGAGTACATTCTTCCTTATCGTGACAACTGTCTGATCGTTATCGAAGAAAGAGGAATACGGCAGTGACACTTTCTTTTATTGTCGTTGCGTACAATCACCCGGAATCGCTCCGCACTTGTCTCTCTTCACTGGTTGACCAGACCTTTCGAGAGATTGAAATTGTCGTGGTTGATAACTCCCCTGAGATGGAAACAGGGTCCCGCAATCGTGAACTTTGCCTGATGGACCCGCGCATCCGCTACGAATGGGTAGCCGACAGAACGAAGATTGATCACGCTGGCATCCGGCACAAGCAATGCCTTTACACCGCCACGGAGATCGGAGTCAATCTGGCCACAGGAGAATGGCTGGCGTTTCCATCGCAGGACGATTACGCCACTCCTGTTTTTGCTCAACGAATGCTGGCCGTAGCCAAAGAAACAGATGCTGATTTTATTCTTTGCGATGTGGTGCTGGGAGGGCCAGGGCATGGATATTTTACGCTTGGAACCGCGCCGAGAAACTGTGCCTGCGACAAATGCTCTTTTATCATGAAGCGGAGTTGGTTTACAGGATTCGAGGGCAAATGGGATAACTATGAACTTGAAGACGGTTATTTCGTTGAACGCCTGGTGACGCGCGGCATTAAAACGGCCAAATGCCCGCAGGTTCTGATGTGCCATAACTAAGGAGATCGGGATGCAGAAGATGGTCTACGGAATAGCCACGTGTCTGTGGGAAGGCTGGAAAGAATGCTGTGAATCCTGGAATGCAACGGCCTCAGAAAAATATTCAGGCTCTATCGTTTTCAACAAAAGAGTTCTTGATGCGTATCAAATCATTTTCAAAGAAACGAAAGAGCCCATCATCGCATACATTCACGACGACGTGATGATCTACGAACAGGATTGGGATCTTCGCGTCCTGAAGCAGTTTGAAGATCCACAGGTTGGTCTCGTTGGTTTTGGCGGCGCTCTGCGTCTGGGGCATCCGAATATTTACAAAATTCCTTACGAACTACCACAACTTGCGCGGTATGACTTTATGAGCAATATGCGCAATGCCGAAGCACATGGACAACGTTTTTCCGGGGAGTGCGATGTAGCAACACTTGATGGGTTCGCTATGTTCGTGCGGCGTTCCGTACTCGAAAACTTTGGTGGATGGCCACTTGGCTTACCTATGAATTATTTTATGTACGATAATTTTCTGGCGTGTCAGGTTCGTAGACAGGGATTAAAAACACGGCTGGTTGGCGTAGATTGCGAACATCTGGGAGGTAAGACTGCGAGCAGGATGCAACTTCCCGATTCACATTCAGCGGCTCATGAATGGTTCTATGAAGAGTTTCGCGATGTATTGCCGTTCGCGGTGGAGGAGATATGAACCCGGTTTTGGTGCTAACCCACAATACATTGGCGCTGACAAAAAAATGCATCGCCTCTATTGAAGCACAGGACATTCCAACATCTATTTTTGTTATTGACAATGATAGTTCCGATGGCACGAAAGAGTGGTTGAGCAGCGAAGAATACAAGGGCGTCTGGCAACAATTCACACCACAACTCGGCGTAAGCAAGGGATGGAATTTTGGACTGAACAAGTTGTTTTATGACCCTGTTTGGAACGCAGAGTTTGTTCTTTGCCCAAATTCGGATACGATCCTGCCATCCTGGTTTTATCGCGAATTGCTTACCTGTGATGGAGCCCTGGTCTCCGGCGTGAGCGTAGACAGAATGGAGCAGATTGCGGAGAGACCGGCCAGAATGGAACGAAACCCGCATCCCGACTTTAGCGCTTTTTTGCTTCGCAGAGAGGCGTGGGAAAAAATCGGACCTTTTGACGAGCGCATGGTGAACTATTGTTCAGATTGTGCTTATCACATCGAAGCAGTACGCAAGGGAGTTCAACTCTACAAAACCGGTCTTCCGTTCTACCATGAGCGTTCTTCCACGCTCAAGCTGGCTCCTCCCAAAGAGCATCTTGAAATGTCTCGTCAGGCGGATGCGGATCGCCAGGTTTTCAGATCGATTTATGGGTGCATTCCTGGAGAACCAGCCTACGAGGAATTTTTCAAATGTGAGATGCAGTAGATTTTGTTGCATCTGTACGGCGCTCTGTAAGTTCATTGGGCCAACGTGCTGAAGTCGTTTACGCCATCGAAACCCAGTTGCACCTATTCGGTGCACTCTCAGTTCATTGTGCTTGAGGCAAACAAACTCATGAATCGAGACCAAGAAGTTGCACCTGTTCGGTGCACTGTAAGTTCATTGTGTCGGCCACGCCTCACGATTTCAGGGTCATTTTTAGTGTTGCACCTGTTCGGTGCACTGTCGGTACATTGTGCCAGTTGAAGACGCCTTCATGCTGTCCCGGATCGATGTTGCACTTGTTCAGTGCACTGTTGGTTCATTGTGCCGAGATCGAAGGCCCGTACACATTAGTCATTAACGTTGCATCTGTTCGATGCACTGTAAGTTCATTGTGCCACAGCAAACATTGAAAACAACATCCGTGCTCATCGTTGCATCTGCTCGATGCACTGTGAGTTCATTGTGCCATGGTAACCAGGTAATTTCCGATCTTTACCGGAGTTGCACCTGTTCGGTGCACTGTGGGTTCATTGTGCCGAAATGGTACGACCTACGCCTTATGGGCAACTAAGTTGCATCTGTTCGATGCACTGTGAGTACGGGGTGGGAGTGCCCGAAAGGAATTCAAATACCCCTCAAAAGAATACACCTCAAACAACCCTCACCCAAAATACCCGCAATTCTATACACCAATCACGAGTGCTTGCGCCTGGTCCAGTTGCGCCTGCTCGGCGCACTGTAAGTTCATTGTGCCGCCAATTCCAAAAGGGCACAGAGCACCCAAACCGGTTGCACCTGTTCGGTGCACTTTGAGTTCATTGTTTCCTAAGTTCTCAATCTCAGAGATTGGCAGGCTTGAGTTGCATTTGTTCAATGCACTTTGAGTTCATTGTGCCATTCCGGACAGCCACGCAGACACTGCGCAAACGTGTTGCACCTGTTCGGTGCACTGTCGGTTCATTGTCGCGATCTTCTAGCCAGGAATTCAAAACTTATCGAGGAGTTGCACCTGTGCGGCGCACTGTTGATTCATTGTGCCTGCATTAGTTCAGCGGAGTCATCCCGCGACATCAGTTGCACCTGTTCGGCGCACTCCTGGGTCAGTGGGCCTTCGGCCTGAAAAACATCATAGCATCCGTTGGCATCAACCGATACTTAAAAATCACCGTTGCGTTTTTGCTGGCATTGAGTAAGGATTTGTTGCATGGAAGAACTCAAAGAAAAAGCAGAAAAAATCACAAACTATGCGGAACGCGCATCCAGGGGCGGCACGGCCAGAATGAACGAAATGTCCGCAGAAGAAAGACGTGCTCTGGGCCGTAAAGCAGCCAATGCGCGCTGGGGCAAAGCTGGCAGTCGCAAAAAAAAGACAAAAAAGCCAGCCAGACAAAAAACTGCGCGAAACACGTCAGCGCCTCAGCCCAAAGTTTTTAGCATCGCTCTCACAGCGGCAGAAAAAAGTTATGCCAAATCGCTTGAAGAGCTGGCATACCACGAAAATATGGTTGCCATCCTGAGTGCCAGAATCCCGGCTTTGGAACGCACCATCGGTGCCTTGCAAAACCAACAGAATTCCACTTCACTCCCGCAAGCCGATATTTACGGATCCATCCCGCACGCCATGCCGTCAACTGATATTTCCACTCGGCATCCTGATGTTTCTCGTGCGCAGGGCGCAGCCGTTGGCGGCATTGATCTGACAGATGAAACCGATGAAGACAGGTTTTTGCGCGAAAGCGGTTTACCTGGTGGCGAATGGCGCTAGCCCGCTTTTTCCGATTCCAGAATTCTGTACGGCCCTTTTTGTGGGCTTCTTCCCGCATGGCATGGCACACGAAAAACGCAGGGTTTTGGCCAATCACAGCCCGTAAGCTGCGGATCCGGCAAACTCTTCATCTTTTCCAGCTTTTCCAGCTTGCGCGCCGCCATATCCAGAATGGACTGACAAGCAGATTTCTCCGGCACTGAAATATTTACATTGAAACAAAGATCGGTCAGCACTCCATCGTCCAGCATCGTCTGCAACCAATCGTGGGTAGTAATCTCATCGTGATCTTCTCGCCAAATCTGTTCCCAGGAAGATTTGAAGGGTTCGCCAACTGCATTCTTCTTACGAAATCTCAGTTTTTTATTGACCGGATGCAGTAATCCTTTGGCCCATGCGGAATGCCGCTTCCCTTCCCGGCTCTGGCCCAGCACAATCACAACCATCTGCATCGGCAAATGATATACGCACGCATTGCCAAGAGAAAACCAGGATCTGCATTCAGAGTAATGGCGATCATCGTTCCAATTTGAAACCAGCACCACACGGCGCAGATGGCTCCCGGAGGGGTCAAGGTACGCGCTTGAAGCCCAGAGGGAACCTTCTCCCATCCGAGTCGGTTCAGGGATGCCCCAGGGTCGATCTGTTGGTTTACGAATGGCGGTCACCAGCAAATCAGCAATGCAGGCCAGGTGAATGACTTCACCATGCACGTCGTAATGCTCGCTTTGGAGTCCTGGATCGCTGCCCAGGCCATAGCATTCTTCGCCAGCCGCTTCGCCAAAATCTTTTCGTTCCGTAGTAACACCCGCGCGGATCGCCGCCTGCAGCATCTGACTGGCATCCATTCTGGAGCGTTGCCACGATTGCATCCAAAAAGCCTTGCGTGGGCATTCCTCAAATGCCGTAAGTAATTCTGCAGTGTCCATACAAAAATTTTATTCCAGGAACCACTTGCAAGCATCTGTGTTTTAAAAACTTGCATTTATAAACATTTATGTTTATATTTATCGCATGAAGAGCAGCGAATTCAAGCGTTGGTTGTTAAGGCAGGGAGTTCAGATCGTCCCGGCCAGGGGTTCGCACTTCAAACTGTTTCTCAATGGAAAACAATCCGTTCTTCCAATGCACCACACAGATCTCAAATCCGGTCTTGTTGCAGGAATCAAAAAGCAACTCGGACTAAAGTAGAAGGAGAATTCATGCAATATCCAGCACGTTTTAAGGCCGACAAAGAAAAAGGCGGATACGTGGTGACCTTTCCCGATATTCCGGAGGCCATCACACAGGGCGATACCTTTGAAGAGGCTATGAGCATGGCACAGGATGCTCTGGAAACCGCTATGGAGTTTTATTTTGATAATCGGCGTGAAGTTCCTATGCCCTCTGCGCGCAAGCATGGACAGCATCTGGTAGAGTTGCCTCTCAGCCTCACAGCAAAGATCCTGCTGCTCAATGCCATGATTTGCCAGGGCATAAAGCCCGCAGAACTGGCCCGCCGTATCGGGACTTCTCCCCAGGAAGTGAACAGGCTTACCACCCTGAAACATTCAACAAAGATTGATCGCATTGATGATGCACTAAAAGCGCTGGGCATGAAATTGGAACTGAAGGTTGTATGAGCAGCCTTCAGTCGTTCGCATGATGGATTTTTTCGACTCTGGTATTTTGCTTAGGACTCTTCTTCTGTAGGTGATTCTTCCTCGTCTTCGTCTTCCACGTCTTCGACCATTTCCTCTTCGGCCATCCCATCCACAATTTCCTGCGCCACTTCCAGCGCATTACGTTCCAACAGAAATCCATCGAGAGCGGATGCTCCATCAGGGTAGAGAAGACACTTTTTCTTCCCTGCCGCTTTCACGGCAAAAATCTTTTCCGGAAATATGAAAAACCCATCCTCAATTTCAATCATGATCAGTCCCTGACAATCGCAGTCACAAAGCTGTTTTACTGTTCTGGCTCTTCTTCTTCCACCGGTTCATTCATCACTGGTTCTGCTTGCTCTGGTTGTGTCTGAGTTGGTTCCTCAGCAGATGGCTGCGTTACATCAGGTGCTGATGCTGCTTGTTGTTGCTGCAACTGCAGTGCTTCCTTCCTGAGTTGCTGCAACGTTTTGGGTGTTGTCGCCGCAGCGCCACCTCCAACCACAAGAGCAGTAAGAGCTCGTGATACTGGAAGTTTTCTTTTTTGGGCATCTTTTACCAGTTCGCCCAGGTTCTGCGTAAAAACGGCTTTTTGCTCCTCTGGCAAATCCTTGATTAAAGCCAGATCTTTTGGAGTGACTTTGCTGATCCAACTCACCACTTCTGGCCGATCAAGCAAATTTGCCAAAACATGCGAACCAGCAAGAATGGCTGGAGCCATTGCAATTTCCATGGCTGCATATCCCGGACGGCCCAGCAGCTTGGCAAGAATTGCTCCAGGTGTTGTGTAAAAAAGCGCATTGATCGTACGTCGTACGCCCTGCTCACGAAGACTCTTGACCATCGCAGCAACAGCTTCTTTTCTGCTTGTCAAAATATCTTCAGGACTGATCGTCTTGCGTTCAGCAACAGCTTCCGTTGGCCGCTCTGGCGGCGCAACGCGCTCTGGCTGTTCGACTGTTTCTGTCGCTGGTACTGGAAGTTCTGGTTCAGATTTTAGTCGATAGCCAGAACGCAAATCATCCGTAGACGGAGGTTCTGGTTCTTTCTGCAATCGATAACCGGCGCGCCAGTCATCCACGGAAGGTGGCGCAGGAATCTGCTTCTGCCCCTTCCGGAGCTGGTCCTCTACCGGCATTTTCTTCAGTTGTGCGCGGCGCGCCTGCACCTTTTCGTAGTCTTTGACCAACGACGGATCGTATACTTGCGCCGCATCTAATCGCTCTCGATCATTCTCCTCGTTGAACTGCTCGGGATTGGCTTCCTTCTTGCGAATCTCGTCTTGCGTCTTGGGGGTGTGCCGTTCCCGTCCAAATGCCTTTTGGTATTTTTGCGTTTCTGCGCGTGCACTTTTTAAATCATCCAGTGCATCTGCCTTCATCGATGCTCTTGTTTCGGCTTGATCAAGCACTTTAAGAAACTGCTTCATCTCGCCTTCCAAAGGGCCTTCGTACTTTCCGCTGTAAACATTTTGTCCAACAATTGATTTTGCGCGATGAATCTGCTCTGCCGGGATTGGCTTTCCCGGTTCTGGGTTGAAGTCAATCGGCTCTGGCTCAAAGCCATTGGACGAGGCAATCTTGTCAACTTCTGCTCTTTTTGCCGGAGGAAGATCCCAATAATCTTCCTTGTACCCCTGCGATTTCATAATCGCTGCCCGATCTTTTGCATACATAGATTCAGGAGGTGCATCTTCCGGATCGGGAGTAAGCTGGTTAACCATTCTTGCCACTTCGGGAGAGAGTCTGGTGATTTTCTTTAGCGGCTCAGAAATCTCTCCACCATCGATCATTACTCCGGCCATCTTGTCATGCCAGGGCTTCCATGCATTATTTGTTGCTGCTTTGGCTCGCGCTTTGGTGGCATCTTCCTTGGCATAATAATCCGATGTATCCTGCTGAAGCTTTGCTTCTTCTGCGCGCCGGAGTTCAAGCGTATGCTCAGCGGCAGCGTTTTCCTCGGCGATTCTTTTAGAAACGGCTTCATGCTTTTCAGCGATACGAGCATTTTCTTTACGAACACGTTCAACTTCAGCTGCGTGCCTGGCATGAGCGCGTGCATTACTTTCTTTCACGCGTGCGACTTTTTCGGCATGCTCCTGGCGTGCAATATCTTCAGCCGTTTTTACCTTTCCGGCATATCGAGTTTCTCTTCCAGCAGTCTCATGAAGAGCTTCCTGCGTCTGTTCCAAATGTTTTTGGGCAACCTGTTTGTTAACTTCAGCAGCTTTTGCTGCAGCATCAGCATTGGCTTTAACTGTGCTTTCCGCAAGTTTTTTCAGGCCACGTGGTCCTGTACCCGTTATAGCTTCAGCAGCACCACGAACGCCAGCGACTCCAGCGCCAGCAACGTTTTTTACCACATGAGGCGCTTCATATACAGCGACATTGCCTGCAGCGGTTCCCAAAGCACCTGCAATGTCTCCTTTGCTGATCTGCGTACCCAGCTGTTCGCCCACCTGCGCAGCCCACGGACCCACCCCAGACAATGCTGCAGCAAGAGTGTGCGCAATAGCTTTTTGCCGATGCTCAAGAGCTGCCTGAGAAGGATGCAAAGCATACCATGGAGATGCAGCTTGAGCCTGTTGAAATTCACTGGCTGCTTGCTGTGCCTGCTGTTTCATCGGATCGACAACAAAGCGCTTGGCAACCAAACCTGCTTTGCCTGCTTTTTCTTGTGTCTTTGCTTCTTCGGGAGTTTGTGGTCCTTCCACAACTCCGTGATAAAGTCCAGATACTGCACCACCAATCGCCTGTCCAGCACTCGACAAAAATCGCGATGCGGCAGCGCCTGCTGGTTTTGCAGCTTCTTCTGGAGCATAAATAGCCTGACCCGCAGCATTTTTCCCCGTAATGCGCACACCTTTTGGCACAGAAAAATTAGGCACGACCGTCGGTGGAACAGATTGCATTTTTCCGCCATGTTTTTCAGCAAGCGCATCGTAATCAATGCTGGAGGCACCACCATGTTTTTTGGCAAGTTCGTCGTAATTGACAGTTGAAGTCGCCATTTACTTAATCCCCGCAGCCTGTTTAAAGTTGTCCAAAGATTGTTGGTCTCGAAAAGTGTAGGTTTTACCGTTCGGAGCTTTAACGGTAAATGTCTTTCCCCCTCCTCTGGGTTGCGGTGCAGGGACTCCAGCACCTGCTGGCGCAGTCATCCCCGCCTGTTCGGCAGTCGCCCAGAGATTTTTTCTACGAGCTTCCATCGTCTGGCGCGCATAGTTGAGTGCACTCTTCAGAGCTTGTGGCGAATTTGCCTTATTGATAATCGATCCAACCGACGCGATTTCTCCCTGTGTTGCACCGACACCAGTAAAAGCTCTTGCCATTTCGCCTTCAAGCGATGTCTTGACGGTTTCAAAATCCGTAGGAGCAGGATCACCAGTCGCCTGAGACCACATTAAACTCAGGCGATTAAGCGCGACGATGTTTCCAGTTCCAAGAGCATCAACCAAACCATTCGCCATTTTCAGGTGATCTTCTGCCGTCGCCAAAGCCGCTATATTCGATCCCAGTCCTTTCGGAATCAGCGCCTTGTGTCCAGCAACATTGACCTGATAACCTACGCTTGCCGGAGTGGCATATTTACCCCGTTCGGCCTGTCCTGCTGATGCGATCATAGTTTGCTGTGGATTGTCAGGATTCACGACAACCATCGGTCGTGCCTGTGCACCCGCTACCATACGAGCAACGCCAGGAATAACAGTGGTTTGCCGAATGTATTCGGGATAACTTTTAAGCGCTGCTTCTTCTTCCGGACTTAATGTCTGACCTTCACTCCGCTTGACCAGCGCTTGCATATACTGCGCACCGGGAGAAAGTGGACGCCCAACTGGTGGCATGTAATCAGCAGGCATAGGCTGAGCCGTAATTTCGCCAGTCAGCGCATCCTGCATTGCCTGGTAATACTTTCCATCGGCTCCTTTGTATGGCTTTGATCCGGTAAGAGGTTTGCTTTTTGTCACCGTGCCCAGGACTGTATCCAGATAGGTGTTATTCAGCTTTTGAAGTTCTTCCGGTGTGGCTTCCGAATGAAAAGCCTTGATGGCATCCAATTTTCCGCGAATAGTCTCCACCATGCCAGCATTACCAGCTTGTGCTTGTTGAATTGCTTGCTGTTGCGGCGATACTGGTGCAGCAGCAGTCAATAAATTCGTTTCCTGTTGAACGCGTTGGTCTTGCGCTTGCATTCTCAACTGCGCTGGTGTCAGTGCTGGCCCTTTCACCGTAGCAGGCCGTCCGAATTGTATAGCTGGCATAGCTGCTTCCATTGGCGGCAGCGTAGTCTCTGGCAAGCCAGGTTCAGTCGCAGGCGTAATTCTGCGTGGCTGTTCGCCTGCAGGTGGCGGCGTTGCTCCCTGAGCTGGCGCAGCAGCTGGTTTTGGCACTTCTGAAGGAGCGGAAGCAACAGGGACTTTATATTCCGGCGTAGCGGCCAACGTAACCCCTGACTCCGTCACGGGAGTTGCAGCTTCTGCTGGTTGCACCGTCGTGGACTGTGCTTCCGGCTTTTTTGCCAAATGCAGCGCTTCGCCTATTTTTTGACCAATCTTCCCAGCAATACCTGGTTTCTGCTGCGGACTCAAAAGAGCATCTCGCTGTTGCAGTGCCTGGCTTAATGCATACTTCGTTTTCAACGATTCAGGTGTTTCTTCTCCCTTGGGACCAAGCAGAGATGAATATTTTTGCTGAAGAGTGCCGATGTTGGTTTCATGCTCTTGCAGCTGCGATTGTAGATCCAGCGTGCGCTGTTGTTCTTTTTTTCCTTCACGCTGCTGAACGCCTTGGTTATAACCGCTCAGCATAGCATTTGCCACGAATTGTCCTGGAGTCGCCATTTTAAACACCAAGGGCCTTTCCTGCTTTGCTTAATCCGATTCCAGCCGCGCCAGATATTGCTCCGCCAAAAAGACTGTTAGACCAATTTTGCGTTTGTTCCTGCGATAAAGTCGATTGTTGGCCATAAGCCTGCATTCCCTGACTCAGAGAGCTTGAACCCAGACTTCCCAGGTTACTCGCAGAAGTTCCGAGTAACGAAGAAACCATGTTGCTGATATTGCCACGCGTAGACGCACCAATGCCAGCGGCTGCTGAAGCAGTTCCTCCGGAGCGATTTCCAAACTGTCCAAACTGTTCTTTTTGCTGTTGCCCCTGCTGCTGCATCGCATTGACTTCAGGTGCAAGCGTCTGACTGATTTTGGATTGGTTGCCAGAGAGGATGGAGGAATAAAAATCGCTGGCCTTGGTCAGATTCGACTCTCCCAGGTTGGTGGCGAAGCTGCCAATAGCACCAAAATTTTTGATGTTGCTTGAGAGCGTCGAATTTGAACCACCGAACAGCGAACTCCAGAAACCCATGTGCCTCTCCTTCCGGCCAAAGAAAACGGCCCAACCGTTTTCGGTTGAGCCGTTGCTTGTTCCCAGCAGGGAGGGCACGCTGCTCATGATTCCTGTTCAGCATACTGCGAAAAGCCTTTCAGTACAACGAGTGTTCAACTCTCAATGCACGCAACAAACGGGATCAGGATCTGCGCCCGTCCTGTAGAAATCACCTGCTGCCAATCCGCCCGCAATCGCAGCGGCATTGCTGGCATAAACTGGAAGTCCAACAACCGCTAATTTGCTATGAGGAGAGGCCGTGCCAATGCCGACATTACCATTGTATGTACCTCCCAATCCAACGAACATTGTTGTTGCATTGCCACCATTGGTTTGGAAATAATATCCGCTTGCTGATCCGGTTCCTATAATCGCACGATACGCACCGTTGGCCGAATCCTGATAGTATCCGCCTGAAACTCCCGTACCGATAACGGCATATGAACCGAAAGATCCACTGCCGTCAACAATGAGATTTCCGTTTACTTCGAGCTTGGCACTAGGACTTGCTGTTCCGATACCAACATTGCCTTGTCCGCTTGGATTGATCAACACATATGCATTCGAGGCGGTACCATTTGACGTGCCATCCAGTGTAAGCGTGGAACTTGCTGCCGATCCACCATAAACAACTGGAGACGTGATAGAAGTCGTAAACGTTGGACTGGTGCCAAGAACTGCGGTGGTTCCACTCCCGGTTGTTGAAGCCGCTATCAGCTGCGAACTACTATTTGATCCCAAAATCGTTGCAGACGCAGGGACTGCCGCTCCATTCACCTCTGAAACGGTAACTGCCGTCAGGGTTCCGGAAGAAATGGTGATCGTGGTATTGTCCGGTTTAACAATGCCCAATGCTGACGAAGTGGCTGTCGGTACACTAATCACACCGGAAGATACATCAATGGTGGTACCGTCCGGTTTAACCAATCCTAGTAGTGACGTTGTGGCAGTGGGTACAGAAATTACGCCACCACTGGTTATGTCTATTGTCGTACCATCCGGCTTAACCAGTCCTAAAGTAGAAGTGGTAGCCGTAGGAACCGAAATAATCCCCGAAGATACATCAACCGTGATTCCATCCGGTTTGACCAAGCCAAACTGACTCGTTGTAGCAATTGGGATTAAAGCTGCCCAGAAATTTGCACCATCAAAATAAACAATCGAAAAGCTGCCCCCGTAAAGTACAACCGCAGTAGTACCGTTTATGTTTCCGCTTGATGGCGTCAGTGTTGCAGTTCCTGTGCCCATGTTGTATATAGTCGTGTACCAAGGAGCCGACACATTAAAATTAAGCGTAATGGCAATCGCTGAAGAATCGTTGATAATAAGTAATGCCCCACCGTCATTAGTCTGAGTTGTATAACTTACAACGTTGGATTGGTTATCAACGCTTCCCAGATTACTAAAAAATGTAATATCGCCTGTGCTTCCGTTAAACGATGTCACTCCGCTCGATGTGGAAGAACTCGTCGAAGTTGTTGTTGTAGTATCTGTTGTGGTGGTGCTGCTCGTACCATTTGAATACATCGTGTTGATGGCCTGATCATGATCATTAAGCGTGTTAAACACTCTTCGCAAATTGACTGCAACTTCTGCGGACGATGGATTGTCGTCAAGTGTTGGCCATTTTTTGGGAGCGACATAAACGCTCATTTATTCATCCTCACTACTTTCGTTGGATTTTTTGTCCATACAACACACTCTGGACATTTGCCTCCAGGCCACGGCGTTGTTCCAATTTTTCCGCAGCGATTACATCTGCGTTCGGTAATTGTGATTTTTGGCATTACACTTCCGCCCCCGCATTTCCTCCGGTGCCACCAAATGGTTTTAAAACTGTATACGCATCTGTTCGTCCCCATTGTCCGATCCAGACTTCAACGTCTTTTCCAAACAAGTAGAACGGAGCGGTTGAACTTAATCTGTAACTCACCAATTTGGTTTTGTTTGCCGGAATCTGCACCTTTTGCTTCACAAAAGATCCACTTGTGCTCGGAATTGTTAAAGTAATTGTCGGCCACGCATCAAACATCAACGTCATAGTGATGTTTGCCGTTGAAATCGTTGGAATGTTCATCATGCGCAAATGAAACCATCCATTCAAACCATGAGAAAGCATTTCAGTTTGCCACTGCACAGTGGATTCCGGATAAGGAAGACTCACCCAGTTCACACCCCATAATTTCCATGGAACTCCATCACTCGACACAATTCTTCCAATGTGACTCGTAAACGGAGGTGTGAACGTCAACGGAATTTTTTGTTGCCCGTTCAGCGTAAATGGCGATTCATTTGGCACATGAAGATTTCCCAGTTCATCTTCAACCGATATAGCTTTTGCTGCGTTTCCGGTGTCAGCCTCGATGATTAATCCCTGAACAAAATTCAATCCGGCAACTCCCAAATCTCCCCAATCTGTCGGTCGGTCTTGTGTGGATTCTGGCAACGGAATAAAAGTTGGTTGCCAAAGATCGGCATATGTTGAAGAGTTTGTTGACCAGCTTAAAACAGCTTCAATATCGATAATGTCTTTTGCGTAACCAGAAGTAAAATCAATAATATAAGGCTGAATTGTCCCTGTTCCAGTCAAACTCTTCGGGCTATATCCACTGAGTGCCGTTTGATAGCGATCAGTATATAATGCTACCGCAATTGGACTGCTGGTCTGCACCAGCGCCTTAATAAAAACATCTCCAAGTCGTTTGAATCCTCGCGCATCTCCATCGTTTACGGCACCAGTAGCAACTACTGAAGTTGCGGTCTCTGTTCCGCTGGTAACTAATTCACGGACAGTTTTATCTGTGCATCCGACGAGCGTATCATTAACTTCTTCCCCTTCTTCCAGTGTGTGGCATGTAACTGTTGTTCCATAAACATCAACAATCCATCCTTTTGCAACTACGTCATACACCAGAGTTCTTGGATTGCCGCTAATATCTTCATAATCGTAGTAAAGATATCCGTTGGCAAAAACCAATGTTTGCTTTTCAGGAAGAGAATCGTTTGGTGGATAGATCGTGTAGCCTGCAACCGTAATTGTTGAAGGCGTCGATCCTTCGTGCGGAAACAAATTATAAAGTTGTGTATCCGTGATCGATTGGCTCCCAGATCCTTTTGGTGAAATGTAAATTCCGTCCTTGGCGCGGAAAAAAGCATTCATGCCAGCTTCCGTGCAAAGGCAACTACGGATGTACAAGCCGCGATTGGTAATCGATTCGATCAGGTTAAAAGCGCTTCCAGATACACCGCTAACATTTGCCAATGCAGAAGTATACGTCGGGTCGATAATCCACGCGCGTTCGGTAGAAAACACCATTCCTACGCCATTCACAATGCAGCCATTCATGAGTGGTTCAGAAGGCGAAGTAACTTCAATCTGATTTGTGTCCGGTGCAGAATCTGGATTGTTTCCTTTGGTGAAGTAAAGTGTTCCTGGCCGATAGGTATCGCCACACGCAAACATATATGCTGTGTTGTCGGTTGGACCCCACATCGAAGACATCGGTTGCGCCGCAAGAATTGGTTCAGCAATGTTGTAGGTAAGGTTGGTTCCATCCGGCGCATCCGGAAGATACATCGTAGTAGTTGAAGTTGGGCGCGTATAAAGCGAATACGACAATTGTGTTGGCGACCCAATCAGAATGACCGTGCCGGGTAACCAGCGCGTATTGAAGGTATCTCCGCTGACCCAGGTAATAGTGCCACCGGAAATATTAATCACTCCGGCTTTGGGCGTATCAATCGATGGAAATGGTTCAAAATTATTTGTGCTGATTGTAGTGTTCGCCGAAGCCGCCGAATCGCTAACCGTATCCTGAATCGGCGTATTGTATCCGCTGTTCGCATTATCATTGGGTCCGGTGGCAATATACGTGTAACTCGATAAACTAGCATCCTGCCGATAATAATCTACTTTATCCACCTGTGGATCAGTGGAATAGACTGACATTACTGTGTTTGCTAATACAGGAATACTTTGTGTTGTGGATGCCGGAGAAGGATTTGAAGTTGCACCTGTTTTTGAAGACCGATAAACGCATTCATAGGTAACATTTGTGCGTACATTTGTAGAAAGTGGCGGAATGGTTGCAACAGCAGCGCCCGGCGTCGGTGCACACGTGATAACCAATGTACGTCCACTGTGATACCAATAATCCCAATCAACTTCAAAACTGTATGTCCCGGACTCGCTGAATGTGACATTAAAGTTGGTCGTTACAGCAGATCCGCTGCCATTGATTGCGCTTACCGCCATCAGTGGTAATGCATCAACAACAGTCTCGGTTTGCGCATTGTATCCTTTAACGGTTCCCAGCGAAGTTGTAGCGCCTCCTCCAATGCCAAACATCACCTGGTCTTTATTGACTATCTGAAATGCATATGTTCCTGCTTGGGGAACATACATACTTCCTACGATGCAAGCGTTAAAATCCTGATAGCCTTCAGATTCCAACGTCGTAGCAAAAAGATCGATGGTTCCTTCAACCGTTGAATCTGTATTCAACGTAGTCCAATAAACTGGATAGCTTGGATTTCCCTCTGTGCTGCTTGGATTCGGATCGAAAATCAATGAATTGTTTGTGGAAGAGCCAATTGCCGTGCTGCTGGTACGCGCCGTTCCCGAACCGGAATCTTCCGGATTCTTCCAGATATAAGTTGCCACTGCTCCAGAATGAGGTGAATCACCCCAATAATATGCAGTGATGGTGCTATAAAGCGAAACAACGGTTGCGGTTGCTGGCGTCAAAACCGTCCAGGCCAAAGTAAAATTTCCGCTATTTGCCGAAAAACTTCCACCCTGAGAATTGATTCCCACATGCAATTGCACTGCATTTACCGGAACCGTTAAAGTAGCACTGGCTCCAACGTTGTAAATGTATCCCGTCGTTGTCGACGTAGTTTCTCCGATAACATTCCCGTTTGCATCCGTAAATGCTGCAACGACCACTGAACACGAAGAGGCAGCGGTTTTTAAAAAATGACCCGGATAAGTCGAACCTACCCAACTGGAACTTGAAGTACTGGGACTAACATTGCTCACCCCATTAATCAATGTTGCTGTACCCGTAACAGAGAGAGTTACGGTAGAATTTTCTACTGGTGTATCAATTACCACAGCATTTGTGTTAGCCGCAGTTTCAGTTCCTCCAAAGTTCCAATTCGAGTTAATTCCGCTACGATTGTTCCAGGGCATTGCTGTGGCTGGTAGCACATCTGTACCGGTCGTCGTGTAACTACCCGTGCTTACAATAGGTGCATCCTGGGGTTCTTTAATTCCTGTTTTGTAGGTCAGACCGTCAGACCGGATCTTTAGCATCCCCGCACAGCTAAACAAAGAACTGGTAATCGTGACAGCCGTGGAAGAATCGCCAATGTACATCCATGGCTGAACAGAAGTATTGGGCCTGAATGGAATCATGGCAACAGGATTGCCGCTAAGTCCGGAAGCAACTTTCGTTGCGTTTACATACATCAATCCTGCTGCGCCGATGATTCTGACATATCCGGAAGAAGGACCCTGCGGAGTTGAATCATTAAGCCGACGCATTGTATGAGGAGTTGCGCCGAGCGTGAGCAGTGCGTTTGATTCCGTTGTTCGTCCAATCAGGCGATCCTGAAGATATCCACGAACGTTTTGGAGATAGGCATATTCGCCCGGCTGGACAAGTTGATCTACCGCTCTGACGGTATCAATACCGCCAGGCCGAAAGCGAAGACCATCTTTTATCCGGCTATAACTCTGAGGATTCGCCATAATCGTCTCCTGAAACGAGACTTGAGCTATGGCTTATTCCTCTGGGGAGGGCATACTGCTCAGGTATATTGCCGCCATTGTACCACCTTCTACTTTGCCTTTTGGTTTGCATCGTTGAACCGCGCTTGATTGCGATCCTGCGCCTGTCCGCTGCACCAGAACATCCGCAAACGATCCTGTACTTTTCAAACGTGTATTCTCTACAGCGCAAGCCTGGATTGCTCGGCTTTCCAGTTCCAGTCCCTGCTGAAATTCGGCACCTCCCATTTTAAAGCAGGCCAGACTCTGTGCTAAATCAAGCACAACATCCCAATTGCTGCGGGAAACCTGTACGTAATCTGTGTCAGCAGATGGAACCGGAGCATTAGCTAAAACCGTTACACCAATTCCGGATCCTGTGGGCGCAGCCAAAAAGTCGATTCCTCCCAGAACCACACAAGGACCGAAGCTGGTCGGCGTAGAATCCCATTCCGGCATATAGCGATCCATCTCTACAATCGACGGCATGTCACAGGCTACGCCATTCACACGTGCCAGCATCGCCCAAGGCGTCTTTAGCAGCAGGTTCAGACCGTCCTGATAGCGGCGTAAACAGTAAGAGGCCCGCTGATGGTCCGTAGCTTCGCTTTCGCGGCCCAGCAAATCTGCCAGTGCGCCCCATTCCAATGCCCATGCAAAATCATTCGGAATTCCCAGCAATGTTGCGGTTGGTGGACTAAATGCCGTTCCTGATTCCAAAACTACGGCTTCGTACTTGCCCGGCAGATTCGGAGGAATGTCTACATCCCAGGTTAATGGCGGTTCCGAAGAAAGCATAAAAGTCTGTGGAGTTCCGCTCGACATCTGTAAAAAGCCAGCTTCATAAAATTCCTGAGCAACTGTATCATCCCGATATAGTGTATTGGGTGATCCGGTCACAGGAATGTAGCGCACGCGCTCCACGTCAATCACCGTGTCCGGCAGAGTCGTACGCCTCGTGTTTGGCGTTAACGCAATATTTTGTAAAAGCAACTGATTGCAGTTGGATATCTGCAACATCTCGTCCCGACGCCGCTGCAAAGCCTGAGAAAGATCACTGATTGTAAATTGACTCGTTCCTGTCCAAGTTCCTCCCGTTGGCGGTTCCAATAGCATATATTCCATCATGGTGTAAGAACTTGTGTCGGTCAGAGTTCGCAGACGTGGTGAAGAAACAAGCGATCCAAGCGAATTCCAAAGACTGGTTGTGTTATACGTAAAATCAGTTTTCCACGTAAAAGTCATTGCATTAAACATGCGCAGCGCTTTTTGAATGTAAAGACCATTTTCAGCATCCGTCCAAAAAACATTCTCCGAATCGGCCAGCCGCGAGGCGAGCTGTTGCCGTGCAGTCACGTAAGTGAGCCAACTGTAGGATGCCATCCGTTTACCGCTTTGTCGTCCGGGTTTTTCCTGCCTTTGCTTTTTTGCCTTTTGCTTTCAATCCGCAACATTCAATGTGCGCGGAAGCAATTCGCAGTGCAGCATTGTGATTTGGAGCAACAAAGATTTTGCTGACATAGGAACCATTCGGGCCTCCTCCATCGCTGCTGGTGTGAACAATGTAACCATTCTCCACACTGTCGATGGAAGCGTTCACTCTGCCAGATCTTTGCGGTTCATTTTGTGAAATTGCTCGTGTTCTTTTCTTTGCCATTGCTCACCTCTTTGTCATAGCTCGTTTGCGGAGGGAACTTTTCTTCGCAGTTTTCATTCCACTTACGGCAATGCCTGGATATTTTCCGTGTACCTTGCGCCGAACCTCAGATTTTTCCGCCGGAGTTCCATGCTGCGAAACGCGCGCCAACGCATTTCTGGCATGCGCTTTGTCTTCGATCGGATATCGCCGACCTTTTAAGGCAAAAGCTTTCGTGGGAATTTTTTCGCGCTTTTTTGTCGTCAATTTTGCCATCGTTTTTCTCCGTGAAACAGCAATGGCCCAGGCCATTGCTGGACTTGAGCCATTGCTGATTCCCGAAGAGATCCCCGTTGCAGGGATTGCTGCGGAGGGCATGTTGCTCGACGATATTTCTACAGTCAGACCAAATCGTGTTTTCTGTCAAGGACAGAATTAGCTACGCTTTGTCGCGATTCGTTTTCTCGACCGACTTTTCCTTTTTGTCTTCGGTCGTGGTCCGATGCGGCCTTCCTTGCGCAAATAGGAAAGAAAAATCGCCTTCGCCTGCCGCTTGTTACGCACAATCTTTCCGCCTTTGCCAGAATGCAATTGATGCGCTCTGAATTTTTTCATGATTTCTCTGGCTGGCATCTTCACTCCTCGCTTTGTTTAGGTTTGCTTTGTGCTGTCCGTTGTATTCCCTGGCAACGGAGATTGCTTCAGCAAAGCCAAAACCGGAATTACTGCTCCGATCAAAGCAACTTCTCCTAATGATCTTGCTCCAGCCAAAGTCCATGTCACACTGGAAGGCGACACAATGACCAGACCCAGAGCACCAGCCGCTCCGCCAATGGCGGCGACAGCCAAAGAATGAATCCAGACTTTCGTAGCGTTATTCATCGATAACTCACTTTCTTTGTTGCAGATTTGCAATAGATGCATGGATAGTTGTCTCCGGCAGATGTCTTGAAATAACCTGCACCCTTGCATTCAGGACATCCAAAAATACGAATGCGCAATCTGCGAAACCAATGCATCATCGTTTCTTCCTCCTATCTGCCAACCATATGATAATAAGTCAACAAGGATAGAAGGGCGGTAAAAATGACAGCCAATGACACAACGATGTACCAACGTTGGTCAGATCGCTTTTCCTGCATTTTGCGTTCGGTATCCTTTCCTCTTTGCTCCGCAATGTAGGCACGAAATTCCTCAACCAGTCCGGGTCTTCCGGTACCGTCATATAAATCGTTGTTAATTCTCTCCATTTGATTACTGATTGTCGCCATAAAAACCATTACCTCCTCTCGCCATTTTTCTTCTTCAACCATGCCACTCTCCGTATTTGTGATCGTCCGCAAAAAACCATATCAAACCTGCAACATCAGTTACATGTGCTGCAGCTAGGCCATGTTCCTGCAGTGCAAGTACCCAGCGTGGTTGTAGTTTTCCAGCAGACACCCGCTCCAACCGTTGGAGTCGTGCCTGTCTCAGTCGGAACAGCTACACCGTTCACCTGAACATTTCCCAAGCCGTCAATGTTCAATATTGGACCACCATATACGCCCATGTACGCTTTATTCGTGGTGCTTCCATTGCCACCGGAATAAATCAGTCCAAACAGTGCTGTATTGTATGCACTGTTTTGAACAGTTCCTGCCGAAAAACCAACCTCATTACCTGTACCGAGAGACGATTCCAAAATACCGATACCGTTGACCTGAGTGCTGGTCCCACCCACATTCTGCGTAGCATTGCTGTTACCGCTCGTACAAAAAGTACCACCACCCCAAACACTCATGCACGCTTGGTTTGTCGCACTCCCACTACCACCAGTGTTTAAAAAATTAAACAGAGCAGAATTATATGAAGACGCTAATGCCGTTCCTGCTGTAAAACCGGTTTGATTGCCGGTTGAAAGTCCAGACTGTACCACATTAAACGCATATGAACTATTACTTGTTCCAGGTACTGTTATGTTGGGGTTTGCTGCACCTGCATACTGAGCGCCAGACAATGTTTCAGATTGGATAATATTAGGCCAAGTAATGTTATTTGATTCCGATGAGACAAGATCTACATTTATTCCATTTGTTCCATACCCGGATATTGTATTGCCAACAACAATATTGTTTTTTGATACATTTAAAACATCAATTCCATCAGTAAACGGATACGATGATGTTCCTGAAATATTATTGCCAACAACAGTGCTGCTTGTAACGCCATTCAGACTAATCCCAACACCTACTGTCAGAAAAATGTAGTTATTTAGTACTCGCATCTGTGAACTTGAAACCATCTGTATTGCAGGACCAGTAGGGTTTTTAATTTTCAAGTTATCAAATGAGATTCCGCTAGAACTTGTAGCATAAATTGCCACATATCCAGAAGAGCTTTCGCTATCAACCCACCCGCGACTAATGTTTAGTGATGGCCATGTAAGTGATCCCGTTAAACCGGAAATATAAATCGCAGTTTGCCTGATTCCGTCAAAAAACACATCTGAAATGTTAACTGCTGCGTACTGATCTACATCCACCCCGGCATTATCAGCCACGATAATAAGGGCAGTTGTGTTTTGAAAGTCAAAAGGATGATCAATAGTGATTGCTCTTATCTCCTGTCCATGCAGGTAAAAACCATAGGTATTTAAAATAGACCATACAGCCGATAGTGCCTGGGCTGTGCAATAGCTTGCAATTGTGGAGGTATCGTTTGTTCCGTCTTCCGTGTCAAAGTTGAACGCGTACACAGTTAACGCTGTAGTGTATCCAGATGTTATCTGACCATGTCCTCCCCAATCGTTGCTAAATGTAGATAACTGAGTAGCATGAATCCAAAAGTCGGATATACTGTCCCATGAATTCACGTGATCCACAGTTATGTACTGTGCCCCATTTGAGTAAAATCCAGCCGCTGTACCTGTTGGGACAGCCGTTCGCTCCAGCGTAAAATTTCTAAAGTCATTACGTTGCGTGAGTATTGAGCTTGAATGCAATACTAGAATATTGGCACTTGCGGATGTAGAAAATACAGTCGGCGTTTGTCCTGTGCAACTCTCTACTCCCCGAACACCAACATAAGACTGAGACACCGTTAAAGCCGATGACACCAAATAGTTATGGCATCCAAGAACTGCGTGACCATAAGTCAGTGAATTGATAGTCTCCTGAATTGCGGTTGTGTTATCCGTTCCTGTGGCCGTGCTAAACACGCCATCACCAACAGCACCAAACCACTCTACTGGAATGTCTATTGCGGAAGTAAATGTAATAACACCTCCCGAGGACTCATTAAAAATGAATCCAGAGCCATAGACACTGGTTGTCGCGACTGAGATTGTTACTCCGGAAGATGGTTTAAATGATCCCCCTTGAAAATAAAGTTGAACGTTGGCAGGAATCGACAAATTAGCTGTTGGTGCAACCACACCTGTAATATACAGTGCACATTGTGATGATCCGCAAGTAGAGATTGCTGAGAGTAACTGTGCATAGCTTGATACTCCCAAAATGAGTGTAGATCCCATCGTTAGAATCCCAGTCATTGTGCCACCAGTCAGACTTAATTTGGCATTGAGAGCTGTTTGTAGATCCGTCTGATTGCTCAAAGTCCCAACGATTCCTCCCCATTGAACAATTCCACTCGAAGGATACAAACCTGTCAGAGTGACCGAAGAATGATAAATATTTGGAGAAACTCCTCCACTAAGCACGACATCGTAGCCCTGACCAATTGCAGCAAAAAATAGCCATTGACCTGCTGTCGTTGCAGTAAATGGATTTGTCAGAGGCGTGCTGGACGAATCGGCATAAATTGTTGCAAGCGTCGTTGTCCCGGTCAAATAGACAGTTACCGTGCAACTCGGAATAACACCTTGCAAGTAATTGCTTGATTGTAATCCAGAAGTTTTTGCTTGGGCTGCGCCAAGATTGCAATAGTCCGTAATCGCCCCGATCTGAGCGAATGCCGCGACAGAAAATAAAATCGGCGCTACAATTAAGAACAAAAAACATGCAATCTTTCTCATTTCACACCTTACCCAAGCCTTTCCACAAACGCATCGACGCGATATGCGCCGCCACTGTTGCCTGCTACAGTTGTGGTGTATTGCAAAACAGTCGATGCAGCAGAATAAAAAGTTGTTGAGAGACTCTGCGTAGAACCCAAAGAAGTCAGATCAGCGGTAGCAGATGCTGTGCCTTTTACAGTGACCAATACTGTTCCAGCAGAACCCGCTGTAGTGGTTTGTACAGATGCAGTTATGCGATAAATCCCAATAGCCAGCGTTGTGTAGAGCGTAGTGGCAGAAATACTGGATGCCTGAGCAGTGAGACTATATTGCACAAGTTCAAGTGCGCCGCTGAAGTGCAGCGCAGTGCCGCTGAGCAGTGGCATGTAGCCATCCGGCGCAATATTGGTATAGGACGATCCACACGTTACCTGACCTGCCTCTACGCTACTTAGTGCGTTGAATACGGTAGCACTTACCGCGCTTGAACCAGATAAATTAATATTGACCACAGAGTTATTGTTTGTTGCAATAAGACCGCGAACAATAACAAGTCCACCATTGCTCATATCAATATTGGTGTAAGCTCCGGTAGCCAATGCTTCACAGTCAATGATTGTGAGCACCGTAGACGCAGTGGAACTTGTCGCACTTTTCCAGCGAGGCGTTCCGACCACATTGGTGAACACGGGAGTTGCACCAACATTCAGCGTAACAAGCGTGTTTGACAGAATGCTCATGTCAAAAAAATGTTCATAGCCGCTGGTAAAAATTCCACCCGTGCAAGTTAGTGATCCGCCAAGGCGTATTGATTCTGCGGATGAAGTCGATGTATAAGTCAAACTTCCCGTAGTGGTCGTATACAGATTTTGAATAATAAAATTGGAATTTGCCGTCAGATTTCCGGTAAATGACCAACTCGCACCATTCCCAATAATGGTCAAAGGATAAGCGGGAAAATTCACATTGCCGGTATAGGTATATGCCGAAGGTGTGGGTACAACGAAGATAACGTATGGACCCGTTACGCTTGCCACACCAGAAGTCAATTGAGCCAATGTTTGATATGGCAACAATGCGGTTCCATTTGGGGTATAACTATCCGTGCGTGTTCCGTCTAAATAAAACAACGATGCCGAGCTGTTGGGATACGCAAATGATGTTGTACCAGCTGCAGACTGATAAGGTTCAGCACCAGTTGTCCCGCCAGCTAAACTTGTCGCTACTGCGGCAGATCCATAATTTCCAACCTGAACTTGTCCGCTCATACTCTTACCTCGTCAACAAAACAGTGATTGCTACCGAATTCGTTAACGTAACGACCTGCGCACGAACATACTTTGCCCAAAACGAAGGCAATTCCAGCCGTCCAACATAGGAAGAATTCAGTCCACTGGTCATTGTGTTGATCGTCACGTAATGCGCATCTGTGTCTACATCTGCGGTTTCGATGTCCACTTCAAAAGTTCCTGGATTGCCACCAAAAGCCAATTCCAAAGACATGCCCCAGGGATAAAAATTCCCGCGTTCCCGATGAAGCTGGTACGCAATGCTCGCCGTTCCTGTCGCAACAATTTCGTTTTGAAAAAGAAACGCCTGACGATTCTCGTAAAGTAGTTGCGCCTGCGATGATCCTGGATAGCCCGGCATGTTATGCTCCCCATCCGCCAACATTGAGTTGGCCTTCCACCGTGGCGTAAGGTTCGCCAAACGCCGAAGGGAATCTCTGCATTTTGGTGAAATACAAATCCACCAGATTTCTGTCCATGTTTCGAATTAATTTCAGACGGTTGTCATATTCGGCGCGCGAAGCTTGCATAAGAAATTGCCAGTTTGCTCCCGCTCCGCGTTCCATCTCATCGCCCTTCTGTGATTCCTTCCACAGATAGAGCATTTCGTAGGCGCGCAATTTAACTAACTCGTCTGTCAACGGGAATGGCAAAGTATCAGAAGAATTAACCAGTGTTGGCCAATTTGCTTGGCAACCGAAGGTATAAGGAAGTTGCGTAATCGGATGTGGCCACAGTTCAAAGAGCATTTGCCCATAGGTCGCACTTCCGGTTCGTGTATCCATCTGGTAAGGCACTACGTAGAGCGGTTCATCAAAATCTGTTCGTTCCGCATCTTCATTTGAAAGATCAATTTCTGTTTTGCTCCACCAATCCATCGAATTGTTATTGGTGGTGTCGCGAATGTTGTACCAGCGTTTAAAGCCAACCGGTGCTGGAAAGTATGCCTGGTACGCCATATAACCCGCATTGAGTTGAGCGGGGTCCATCCATAGGCGATCAATCGTCAACACTACAGCAGAAGTATTTGTCGCATCTAGCGCAATGACGTTGTAAAGCGAATAATATGGAACGCGGATTTGATACTGCGTGATCAACGGCGGATTCGTGATCGTCGCTAGCCATGCGGCTGAAGCCGTAGCATCGCCAGTAATTGTATCTGTAAATGGAGTGACGGTAATTTTACCTGGACTAAGAAACTCAATCGACGGACCGCCCAATAATCCTGGTGTTAACCAACCACCTTCTTGCAGTTGGAAACTCCAGACGTTTTCATTTTGAATCGTAGCCAATGATTCATTAAGCTTGGTTTTAACCAAGCCGAGGTTGCATCCGGGAATACCGAGCAACTCCTGAATCATGTTGGAAAAAGCCATTTTTGCTCCTGACCAAAAGCGGCTCTTGCAGATCGCTCCGCATGAGCCGCCAATGTGTCTCCGGGAGAAGACTTTGTTAAAACTGACCGACGAGCGCTGCAATCTGAAACGTTTTGGTCGAAAGATTGCCGCTTGCCTGGCCTCCTGCAGCCAGGTAGTAATACAAATTCCATGTCTGCCGAGTACCTGATCCAGAAGGTCCAGCAATCGCAAATATTGTTCCGTCCGTTGACATCACACCGCCGCAAACTGCATCGATGTAATAATTGGGCAGCGCAAGTGAAATCGGATCAGCTGCACCACTGGTATACGAAGTAGGACCAGTGCCAATTCCAACAAACAGTCCGCGCCGTCCGACAAATTCCGGATATAGTGCGCCAGCACCGGCACCTTTTCCCAATGCAGTGAGAATCATCGCTGCTCCTTATCGCAACTGCTCGTTAGTCCTGAACCACTGGCAAATTCAACTGCACCTTGAACAGATTGTTGGCGCTGCCTGCATCAATGGCTGTGCCAATGGTCGCCAAAGCATACGTTGTCGATCCGCTTGTGACGAGACCAGTGCTGGCGGAATTGACAAAATTTCCTGCCGTAATGGTTCCATTCGCGAGGCATGTTGCCGTACCAAGTTCCTGAATGAATCCGTAATTGCCCGGAGTGATGGAATTCAGATAGACAACTGCACGACCGGTTTGAACAGGAGCCTGGTCATAGCTGGTTACTTCGTTTGGCGAGGTGTTCAACTGTGCTGCCACGGTTCCGACAGAGCCTCCGGTCACCAAAGTGAACGTAGGCACAGAAGTAAAGCCATAACCGCCCTGCAATACGGTCGCTGAAGTAACCGTGCCACCGGAACCAACTACCACCTGAATCAAAGCACCAGTACCGCCGCCACCCGAAGAAGCAACCTGATAAGTGCCAGCCGTCTGACCGGAACCTGCACTGGTGATAACAACCGATTGCACAGTGCTTCCAGAACGCAAATATCCGATTGTCCCTGTCTTCACGTAGGCTGCTGTTGCACCGGAATCGACATGCACAAAGCGATATCGGCCAGCAAACAGAGTGCCATTGGTCGTGTAAGATCCCTGAAATGCTTCCTGGTTGGTGGCATCAAAAAAATCGCCAAGATTCAGGCCACCAGCCGCAAAAGGCTGTCCGGTGCGGAGATCCGTAAGCGCGGTCGGCGAGGTAAAGTTTCCGTTATTCCACGCTAACCATGTAGGTACAATAGGCTGAAACGGCATGACTTCCTCCTCTAGGCCGTGAATCCGAATGCATAATCGTTGTGGCGAGGCTGGGTATTGTATAGATTCGTGCCCAACCGCATGAACAGTGCATCGATGCTGACGTTGTTCGGCATCGGAGCACGGCGCAGACCAAAGTTCCAGCCCTTCTTGTTTGTTGGCCGGATCTTGAAGCTTTCCGGTTCCAGGAAGTAGAGCACTTCCGAAGGCTGAATCGTGGTACTCGAAGGCAGTCCGGAACCAGTAGGCGAAACCGAAACGTTCGCACCGTTTTTCGTGAACTGCGGAGTCGTAAAGGCCACCGTAGTCGTGCTCGATCCAACACCGTCTGCCAGATTGGTATTACCAGCAGCACCGTTCGCCGGGGCCAGTTCAATGTAGTTCTGAGCCTGAGCCGAAGGTGCCAGCGGGTCGGCATAAATATCTACGCCGTTGAAATTGAATCCATCCCACTTGATGTCATGCTTTGTATTGCTGACATCGCGGCGTTGCGCATCAAGAGCAATGGCAATGGCTTTGAACCCAAACACGTTGGTGATACCCAGCGTCGGATTGCCACCAGCAACCTTGCACTGACTCCACAACTGCATCAAAGCAGCAAAATCGATCTGGCCGGTAGCGCCAGTCGAAGTGCCCAGATAAAGTGGTGTCGTATTCAGTGCTGTGCCGATATTGCCGTTACGCGCCTGACCACCATAGTTGGTGTAGATATTGCCAAAGACAGAGGGGTCGATACCGTTGTTCAACGCTTCATCCAGACCGTTAATAGTCTTGATGCGGTTGTCCTGTACCGTCGCTGAAGAAGGCTGACCATGACGGAATGAATCCATCTCCTGCATGGTATTCATGGTCATCACCATGGCTTCCATGTAGAGCTGATACTCATCCACAATCCGCGACGGACCGGAGTTGATCACACCACCAGTACCGGAACCATCATCCATTTCCCAATCGTCCAGCGGATACCAGGTGGCATACGCCTTCGGCAGAAACTTGATGCCGGTATTGATCTGTTGGCGAGTCACGGTCACGGTCTGACCGGGATTCACTGCGGCTCCCTGCGTACGCCCGTACAGAATGCCTTCCATCATGCCAGCGCCGCCGAGAAATTCATCCCACACGCCGGCCCTGCGCAGCTTGGCCTGGAACGGAGTGTCGACGAAAAGATTATTGAAAACTACATTTTTTCGGACACTTTCGAGGTTCGAGGCGTCGATTTCGTTGTAGATTGGGTCCGTTGGCATGATAACTCTCCTGTTTTCAACCGATTACGCCGTTTTCTCCATGACGAGTAATCTTGAATTTCCCTTTTTTCGCAAGTAATACTCGTGTTGGTATTTGCGAGAAGCTTCTTTTTGTTCAGGAGTCATGTGCTCTCTGAACTCACGATTGCGCTCACGAATTTTTGCCATTTCAACTGGGTCAGTTGCTAGTTCGCGATAATGCGCAGCTTGTTGTTTTTTGCGAATTTCTGGATTGCCACGCCATGTATTTGCAAAATGTTCTGCATAATGTTTTTGCAAATAAGTAAGCACTTCTTCCGGCGTGGCATGTTCGATTTCTTTGTCTTCCAAAAAATCCAAACAGTTGGTCGCATCTACTTGAAGGCGGCGACGAGAAGACAAAAACGTATAAATCAATGCAATAAAAATCCGTGCACGATCTCCGCAAACATCCCAAACATGGATCCCTGCTCCCGTACCGTTGTCCCGTACACTGCCGCCAAACCAATCACGAAGGAGATACAAACATTCCGGATCTTTTTGCGTAACGCTAACCATGAATCCGCGTTTGGTATGTCCACACAAACGGCACGTTCCTTCACCCTCGTAGAAACCTGCAGCCCACGCAATATCATGCGAAGTCGGCATCTTCGTGGCTTTGAGTTCCGGTCGATTTGGACGTGTCCAGTTGTTCATTACGCTTCCGTTCCGACTTCAAACAAAAATGGCTCAAGCCATTTCTGACTTGAGCCATTGCTGATTCCCTTGAAGGGGGGCATGTGTCTCGACAATTCTGTTGAAATCACTGCTGCAAAATTACGCAGCTACCTGTTGCTCTGCAATTTCATGCTTAATCGCTTGTGAAGTTGCCTGACGGCGCTGTTGTTCATTCAAAGCCAGCGGATCAGGTCGATCACCAGACTTCACTGCGCGTGAAACTTCTGCAAAACGAGAAGGCTGCGCAATTTTTACGTCGGGGTTGCTGCCAATCTTCTCTGCCCATTTGCGATCAGTTTCCTCAATTGCTTTTTGCCGGGCTTTTTCGGCTTCTGCCAGCTTTGCTTCGTAAGGTGCAGTCGCTTCAGCCGCAACTTTGGCATCATGTTCCTGCTGTGCCTTCTGCCGTATAACTGTTTCCTTGCCAGCAAAATCATATTTCCGCGCTACATAATCGCGAAAAGGTAAACGAGCATTGCCCGCTTCTTCTGAAAGCTTGTCAAAGGAATCCGGCAAAAACTGACCACCACTTAATCTCTGATATTCCTGCATTGCCCAGCCAATATTACTGATCCCGTTTCCCAATCGCTGATCGATGGCTTCCATTGTGAAAGTCGGACTACCTGGTGTGCCACCAGGAGCATTGGCAACATAGCGTCCCTGCGCATCGCGCGGTTGAGCGGATTGGTCTGTTGAATTGGGATAATTCTGCGCCTGATAAGCTGGTGCTTCTGCCGGAATAAATCCTGCTGCGCGGCCTGCCTCATTCTGCGCTTTCAAAAATGCCAACTGTGCTTCCAAATTGGCTTTTTCGTTGCCCCAGTTATTGAGTGCCGGCGCAATGCTTTCATCATAAAATTGTCGATTTGATCGCTGTGCAACTTCTGCTGCTTCCTGAGCTTGTGCTGCTGCCTGGCGTTCCTGTTCGGCCTTTGTTGCCGCTTCTGCTGCTGCCTGCCGTTCTTGTTCGGCTTTTTGTGCAGCCTGCAATGCAGTCTGCCGTTCCTGTTCAGCGGCACTCAGAACTCCGGTGAAGGCAGTGATTGCTTTTGCGTCCAGCGCCGCAATCTGCTCATCATTCAAACCGGATTGTTTTAATATTTCCTGGACTGTCGGCATTTCTTGTGTTCTCCCGGAACATTGTTAATATTGCGGTTGCTGGCCAACTGGTGTTGGTTGTGGAGGACTAACCAAAGCCGTCTGCATTTCCTGAATTCCCTGTGAAACCTTTTCAGCTCCTGCCGCAAGACGTGGATCAGCAGATGCCATTTGCTTCGCAGTTTGATACCAGCGTGCAAGCAGCATTTGCAGTGGATTAGCGGGAGCCTGCGAAGGCGGGGTCTGCGGAGGCGCACCTTGATCGGGCGCACCCTGCGAAGGAGCACCAGCACCCTGCGGAGGAGCGGCACCCTGACCTTGCTGATCGGGCATTGCTTGAGGCATCGTTGCCATTGAATCTCCAATACGCAATGCCCCCGCAAACAGGGATCTGTCTGCGGGGGCTACAAACTACGCCTTGATGGCGCTCCTCTTGCCACGGCCCTTGCGTCCGCGTTTGCGGCCACGGCCCTTTTTCAGATGGCTGGCTTTCATTGCGCTGACATGCTTCACTCTTGCCATGATGTTTTCTCCTTGGGCTGAAATAGAAATGGCTCAAGAGCCATTTCTGGTCTTGAGCCATTGCTGGTTCCCCAAGGAGGGGGGGCATGTCGCTCGATTGATTCTGTTACACCAATATTCCGAAACGTTTTTTGTGTCAAGACCAAAATTACAAAATTTTTTCGCCAATGCCCAGCAGAGCGCGAATTTCGTTTGCCTGGGATTCGGATATCTTTGTCCGCTGTTCGACATTTACGCCCTGAATGTTGCCCTGGTTATATTGAATAACCATTTTTCCGTTTGTTTTGGTAGCTTTTAGCACTTCATCCACCTGCGAAACGTTAGTGGGCAATTCAATGCTGACTTCGGTCAGGTAGTAATCCTTTTGCACTTTGATTTCAACAGCCATCGATTTCTCCTTACGATTCCGAAACTACCGTCCGCGGATTTCCGCCCTGAGCGCCCTTTTGCCTAAGTTTGGGGCTTTTGCTGCCACTTGGTGGTCGACCGCCGCCACCGCCTTTGCCTCCACCTCCACCTCCACCGCCACCTTTGCCACCTTTACCGCCTTCACCACCTTGTGGCGGTTCCATTCCCAGTTGTTTCATTAACTGCGCGGCCTGTGCAGCAGCAATAATTTTCAACTTCTGCGTTTCAAGTTCCTCATTGAACCATTTTTCGTGTTCGGTATTGCCGGGCACTTCTCCATAGTTCTGTACATCCAGCTTCTTCATAACCGTGGACCATGAAATTGGTGCGTTGCCACGTTTCAACTGCAGATATTTCAATTGCTCCTGCATTTGCGTAATGCGCAGCAAAGTGCTGGGCACAGAAACCAATCGAATCTGCCGCGCAAACCAGCGTGCGCGCGTAAGCTGGTCATATTGCGATGGCATATTCGGAAACATTCCATTCACCAGCTCATCCGGTAAATGGCTGGGAACCAATTCGTCAGGATTAAAATCAAAGACTTCCCGCGCGATATTGTCTGGTCCCACGTATTCCATGATTCGGCTCACATTGAACCATTGCAGAATCAGGAATTTCATGCGATAGCCAATTGCTTTGTTTGCCTTTTCAATGCGTGCGGCAATTCCTTTTGCAATTGGACCGATTGACTCCAACATCTTGTCTGCCGTATCATTGGCAATGTTGGCCTTCATATTTTGCAGATTGCCCAGATCCGTAAGACCCAACTGAGACTGCTTACACTCCTTCAAATACTTCAAAAAAGTAAAGTGTTCGTTATTTACGCGAACTTCTTCCGGCAACACTGATTGCAAAACGTCTCTTGGTTTGCCATCCAGTCCAATCCGAACATCCTCTTCAAAAATGTCAAAATGTTCAATCTTTGGTCCACCGGTTTCAGTGTGGTTATATCCCATCGGCGGATTGAGCGTTGCAGTAATAACCTGATCGATCTTTCGTTCAATCTTGCGCGTTGTTGACTCAATAGAACCTACATCGCCTACCAAAGACCGGCCTAAAGGTTCCCATGCCCAATCATCAACAACATATTGGATGATCGGTATTTTTCCATCCCAATCAAAAGCCGGACCATCATACATCGGTCGGTCGATTCCAGGGGATGTAATCAACAACCGCAGATTGGGATATACGCGACAATCCTCCACCGTCGCCGGACGCATAAAAGGCAGACCATTGCGCATTCCGCCAAAAATCGGTTGACCAATAGACGGAACCTTATAGAACCACGTTGTTCCCACATCTCCCATCGGCAATTCATAGCCGGTGTTATTAATGCGCAGATCTCTGACAAACGTGTAACGAATTTCCGTATAAAGATTTCCAAAGCTACGGCCCTGTTCACCATACCGATAGCGTTCGGCATAATCCATGCGTTTGGCCTGCACTTGTGTCTTGTAGCTGCGCGGTCCAACGGTCTGCAATTCGCCCTGAAAAAGCGGGAAACGTCCATGCGCTTCGGCAATCGGCATATAGTCGTAAATCGTAACGGCGTAAGCATCCTGCACATCATTGCTTCTGGGAATCTGAACAGGAACCACATCCAAAAGTCCCAAAGCTTCAAAAACCATTTTGCGTTCGCCGTAGCCATATTCATCAGCTCGTACTTTCGGCCACAGATAGCCAATGCCCATCACGCTGGCATACTGCAAAACTTTGAGAATCTGAAACGGAAAATCCGATTCCAAATAAACGCACTTTGAAACCTTGGTCAGCATTTCCGCAAATTGTTTATAAGCTGGTATGTCCGATCCATAGCCTGCAATTTCCCGGACTTCAGCCAGTGTCTCGCAGAATTTTCGAATATCATATTTCAGTTCGTTGGTAACTAACGTGGAGCGAGTCTTATCTCTGAAGATGGCATCAAAGATGCGCATATTCTGACCCAGATTTCGATAGCACAGTTGCCCTTCAAGAAATCCTTCGCCTTCCTGAATCTGTTCTTCAACCCAACCGACACGTGTACTGCCAGAACTTTCAAAACGAGGTACCTGCCATTGGGTTGTTTCAGGGTCCATGCGCGCATAGTAGGCAAATATAAGTTACCCGTCTACACCAATTTTTATTAGCGCAGACCTTGGTCAAATCAGTATTTCTATAAACATTCAATTAGGTTGAATAATGACATGTAAAATCAAATTTGAACAATTACTCGGTTGTATATGCATATGTTCGCAGGCATGTTGGGCAAATACATTGCATACCTGAATACCAACTAATGTCCTTGTTCATATCCTTCGTTGTGAAGATAGCTGATTCTGTTCATTTTTGTTTTGTCCGGTCGTTTGTCGTACGACTCCAGATGACGGCGCAGAAATTCCCGATTCAAATTGTTTCTGGCATTTGTCATCTGATGAAGGATGTGGCTACGCAGGTTGGCACGGATCGGGCCTTCGATCATTTCCCGTTGTTCATCTTCCATCTGAATCTTGATTGCTTCCTGTTTACGCATACGTTCTGACCACACTTCCGCCTCATGCGCAGAGTTACAGACGATCTTTTCAAATCCATACGGAGCCGGATAGTGCTCAGGAAGTCCCATACGGATCTCTCCCGTCGTTCCGTCATACCAGTAAACTATTTTTGTCTTTAGTTGGGCGTTCAATTCATTCCTCCAACAGAAACCTCATTCACTGAACATGGTTTCAGAATCATCGGCGGCATTTTTTCCTGCGGTAAAGCGTAGCGCTTTTGTGCCCGATCCGCAAGAATATCAAAATCATGTGCAGTAAAAAACGATTGTGCTGCGGCGCGCACGCGGTCATCATGCTGTCCACTGCGATGTTCCATTTTGGATATTCTGCCAGCCGCCGCATGACGTTCCAGCGTCTTCAATTCCTCAATCAACCATTTTGATGCCGGTCGATACCAGCCACCATTGACAGCTTCCGTAAAGCGCGTCATTAAAATCGGCACGCTCCACACATTGGAATACCAGCCTTGTTTCTTTCCTGAATCGTCTTTGATCTTTTTGCTGTCATAACGCCGTGGAACATGATGCCAATGAAATCCCATCAGCTTCAGTTGGTGCTGGCATGTATCACCAGGCCGTCCAATTTGTTCCACACAGAATTTCACACCGCGTGAATCGTGTGTACGCTCTCCATACCAGGCTGCCATGCAAGCCGCGAATCCTACGATCTGCGCAGAGTTGATCCGGTTCGATGTCAATTCGGCCACCTGATAATCGAATTCATCACCATATCGATTTCGTGTCATCGATACGCAGGTCCTGTCTTCATCTTCCTTGCCCAGTCCATCTGCCGTATCGATCCCGCAACTATAGCTGTAACCAACTTTGGGTTCTTCGTAGACCAGCAACTTGTCAAATGTCTCCGTTTCTATCTCTTCATCAACTGGCAAAAGTGGGATCAGTACCCATTTGAATTGCTGCCCACGATCTGAATTCCAAAGAATTCGAATGCGGTCTTTGTCATAGTCGATGATCGAATCATCCGGCTCAAAGCCATCATCGATGGAATCACCCGTAATCGCATACGCCTGAACCGGCTTCTTTCTTTCTTTTCTGTCTTCTTCAACTTCATAAATATGGTTTTCAATTTCCTGAATCGTTTCAAGATCGAAAACGCTATCGTGAACTCCCGTTAAAGCTTCAAAGTCGTCGGCAGCCATTTGTGCCAGCCAGATTTTTTGTGTGTGATTTTTGCAAGCCTGCAGATAGTTGAACTCCCAGAACCATTGCTGTTCGATCGGCATTCGCCAATCTGCTCCCACTACGTTGGCCAGGTAGGTAGTATTGCGAATGTAGAGTTCGCAACGCTGTACATGCTTCCGGGTTACTTCCTGCCGCTTTCTTATAAATTCAGCAGGCACAGGAAATTTACGCACCCAGTCTGGCTCCGGATACAGATCCGGAACCATTGCCCAGGGAATAAAGACCGGACACAACCGGGATTGTCCTTTCGGCCAATCAGCCTTTGCCGATCTCCAGGTATTTGCCAGCCAGCCGGTATTACCGCCTCCCGTTCCTTCAAAGACCATAAACAGATTGCGCGACGAGTGTGTTGCGCGCAACAGACCTTCCTCAATCACCTTTTCCGGTTTGGGGATATCCGCCAGCTCGGAGTTTTTCACGCAACAATGAATAGTACAGAAGTTGTGTTCAGGTGCATCGACTTCCAAATCAAAGAACGATTCTGAGAACGATGCCTTGTTTTCAAATACCTGAATGTCTATAAACTTTCCGTTCTCCGAATAGCGCCAATGCTTTGGAGTATGTGAGCAACGAACATCGGACGGATTCAGTTTGTAGTTGCTGCGTTCAATGGTCTTCCAACCCATAGCGTTTCTGAATTTGTTGGCATAAACGCTATTCAGATGTAGATCCCAACGATCCTGACATACTCTGCCGTAATAAATTCCGGATGGATGTAAATACAGCGATGCCCATCCATAGCCACGTGATGCCATTAAGTCTCTAATCTGCAAAAGCAAAGGAAAAGAAATCGATGTACATGACACAGTCGCCGCATCTGTTGAAAGGTGTCCATCACCTTCGCAATAACCACATAATAATCCGTCAACAAAGCTTTTTCCGGCAGTAAAAACCCAATCAGGGATCTTCTTCCCTTCTGCGCCTTTGCCAAAATTATCCATGAACCAGCGCGCCATGCCTGAATCGTGAACTGCAAACGTTGCTGCTTTGCTTTTTTTGCTTTCGTTGTAACGCAAATGCTGAAACATTCCAACTACATCACGGATTCCCAGAATGACGCGTTCTTTTTCCTTGCGATGGATGGAGAAGTACAATCCATCTGCTGGCTTATCTGCGAGCCGAGTATTAAAGTGGATGCTTCCTTCTGACAAATACAGGCCGCAAAACCATCCAAAAACATAATCCAGTTTGATGGTCTGATACACAGTCTTCTTTTCTGTCTTCTGGTTTTTTCGGCCCATTGGAGTCAGTTCAATCTGAACATCCTTTTTCTGCCTGGTGATAAGTCTTATCGGCATCCGAACAAAATCGCCTTTGGCAATTTCTTCTGCCGGTTTGAATCCTTCCGGCGTAAGTATCGGATGATCCCGCGTAACTGTTAGCGGCGAATAGTTTCCCCACAACGAAATCTCGCTGGCCACTTCATTTGTCCGTGGACTCTGCGCAACAGCTTTCACCTTTGCCTGTCGGCCTGTTGAGGTAATCACCAAATCACCCGGCTCAACTTCGATGATTGGTTTTACTCCACCATTCTCGACGTGAATCAACGTTTCAGGCCCAAGACACACATGGATGCACGTCGGTGTCCAGCCCTGTGCGATACCGGTTGCCTGCATACCAGATTGAATGGAGAGAACCGAACCGTTGTCATAAGCACCTTTTGGCAAACGACGCGGCACCAGCCACCATGGACAGCGATTGTATGCTGTGTCCAAAATACGACCGATCAATTCTGACTTATCCGACTGCACGGAAGCCATCACGGCCTGAGTATGCGGAACGAAGAGCAGACGATGAAGGAATTTAAGCGCAGTTTTTGTTGTGACGCCAACCTGTCGCGCCTTGAGAATCATCAGTTCAATGGAGACCTGCTTTTCGTCAAAACCAGCAATCACTCCATCAAAAATTTTCTGGGACAATCGATTTTGAAATTTAAAGATCTGGCCCTTTTCGTCGCAGACATAAGCATAGCGACTTTCAAAATAGCCGGAATCCAAGCCACAAAGTGCCTGCTCGTTTTCGATCCAGCGCCAGATTTCCTTTTGGCGTTTCTGCGTGATCGGTCGTTGCAACGTGACATAAGAAGATCGGGAATTGCTCTCAATCTTAACCAGAGAATCAATGTACTGCTTGAATTCCTGCACCTGTTCCAGAGAATGGTAAACGGGCATCCAGCCTTCGCGGGCTGCAAACTCGTCCAGATTGCGTAAAACAATCCGTTCGCTGTACATTGATCTCCGGTTTGAAGAACGTCGGAATCTATGCCTTCACAGCGGAAGTCTTTGCGGCCCGCTTGCCCAGCGTTTTGATTCGTGGCGTCATCTTCTTCAGTTGAACGAGTTTGGTCGAGTAGATCTGCTTGCCCTTTTTGGTTCTTGCCATGGCTTTCCTCCCTGGAACTGACTACAAACAGAAATGGCCCAAGCCATTTCTGACTTGAGCCATTGCTGATTCCCTGGAGGGGGGCATGTGTCTCGACTGATGCTTTACATTTATACCGAATCTTTTTTGACGTCAAGCCTTAGTTGTGATGCGATGAATCATTCGCAGAGGTTGTAGACCGACATACAGGAACGAGCTGGAAAAAGAGGAATCTGATCCTCGTCGACGCTTTCAATGTAGCGAAAAACATCTGCGCAAGTTGGAATGGGAACCGTACGACCGTCTTTGGTGATAACGGATTTTGAACAGAAGCGCGTTGGAATCTTGTCGGACCGAAACCATGTGCGATAGTTTTCTGAATCATTTGCGGCTTCGTTGGCACGGTTCTCCAACTCAATCAAACGGGTTTTTAGTTCGGGAAAGAAGCTGAGTGCACGTTTCAATTCTCCCAAACCGGTCATAATGCAAGGCCAACAACCAACTCTTGTTGCTCCCATAAGGTAAAGTGGATTTGGGTGGACATTATGCTTCGCCATCATGGCAAAACATTGTTCTGCCGACCAGTGCAGTAAGGGCCGTTTGATCCAGTAGCCACCTGCATCATTAAGCCATTCCGTCTCGCTCAACTTGGATCTGGAATAGGATTCATCAGCGCGAATACCCTGATAACTGGTCACCTCGTCATCCAGAGATTCAAAATAGCGATGCAGCGGAAAAACTTTCAATTCCTGAGTGCAAAACCGCGAATGCACGCCGGGAATCATTTTGCGGTCAATAACCAGTTGTACTAAACCATTTGGATACTTGTCGCTTTTAATAGTGACAAGTGATCCACTCAAAACCGTTTGATTGATCTCTTCGATGTAAGCATAGGTAATCGGATGTTCCCAGCCAGTATCGCAAAACACTGTCGTAAATTCCGGGAGATTTTCTTTTGCCCAGAGAATCAAAGCCGTCGAATCTTTGCCTCCACTGAAACAAATAATGTGTTTCACCCAGATCATCCTTCCAGCAATTTTTGCCGTATTGGTGTCAGTCTTTCCTGCATGGAACTTGCCATGGGGAAAAGATCGTCCAGATCATCGTCCCCATCAAAGACGGCATTCGGTTCCGATTCTTCTTTCTCCCTGGTGCCAGTTGATCCAAAAACTGCCTTACCAATAAATGTTGGTCCCTTGGGCGACGGCAGGAAGCCGAGCGCAGTATCAATCGCATTTCTGTCTTTATCACCACCAGGCAACTGACCATACGTTATGCGCGCTTTGGTGATCAATGGATGAGAAGAGAGCGCAATCACTTTGACCATGCTGGCGGAGGCGGCTTGCATTGCAAACAGAATTGATCCCGTCAACTGCCGAATATCTAATCTGGCGGCAATCGCCACGGCTTCCCAGGGAACTCTTTGCCGGTCTCCATCGGGAATCGAATCGTACTTTTTAAGAAACGCCGCAATCACTTCATCCTGCGCCGAAAAGCGCATTGCATTGAGAACGCCTTTCAAGCCACCCTCAGCATTTTTGAAGAGAGGCGTGATCTGTGGCGCTGCCGCAACTTTTTCAGGCTTGACCTTCAAACGTTTCAGGGCTTCCGCCACCCGATTCTCTTTCTTCAGCGGCCTTGGAACCTGCCTGACGTTCAAGGAATTCTTTTTCCCTGAATCCAATCCATTCTTCAATCGGTTCGTCGCTTGCTCCATGTTCTTCGCGGATGAGGTCTTCTTCGGTTGGGACACGAGTGACAATCGCTTCCCGTTTTTTTCCTGGTTCCGGCCATTGTTTGGCGAATCGTTTTTTTTGCGTGTCATGGATACCTGCCAATGCTTCTGCAATCTGTTCCATTGCTGTCACAAATCGTTCTTCGAGTTCTGTCATCATGGCAGATTCTCCTGATCAATATCTGTTGTTGATCAAGGTCACTTCGGTAACGGCACCATTCACAATCTTTAATTCGCCTGATGTTCCGTCTGTTGTGAATGTACGGATTTCTGTTTCAAAAGGCAGTTCAAGAGTCTGATTTGGCTTTTTAGATGCTGCTTTCATCGGATTGCTGCAGTCTCTGTGTTCGCAGCAATACCATGGAGCAAACCAGCCCACCTTAACGCTGTGCCATTTGTGTGCTCTGAGAATGCGTTTGTGGCACAAGCGGCAGATGCGATGCTGATCGCGGGTCGGATTGAAGATGCCTGCGAAACGCTTCAGCCATGTCATCTTTTTCTGTTTCATTCGATACCTGCCGCTTACTCTTCAACATCGCTGCGCAACTTCCTCCGGAGGCAAATCTGGAGAATTTGTCAGGCTGTTTCCAATTCTTCTGTTTCTTTTGTTCCAGACACGACCGTCCGTTTGGTGTAGTGCCGTTTCTTGACGACGATCTTTCCTTCATCATCCTTGGTCAGCGTTGGAACATCCTGTCCGCTGCGCTCTCGCACTGCGTTCAGCCGCGTCTCCAGAGGAATTTCAACATGCACATCCACCAGAGTTTCTTTCACCGCATCTTTGTCCAGCGCAGAAAAATCCGCCCCGGCAGGCGCACCCACGATGATCTTTGTCTTCACCTGCGCCAGATCCAGCCCGCGCAAATTCAGATGCACTTCAACCCAGCCATCGTAGCCACCAGGATAAGCATCCGATCCCCGCAAATTGCAATCCCCGCGAAGCTTGCTCTCTGTCTGATCCAGCACGTCATTGATGATCTCTTCTCCCGTCAAACCTTCCACGTAATCGTCTTCCACTCCATACCACCTTTCCTGATTTAAGCTGCCCTCTCCCGGTCGTACTTCGCCTTCAACGCCTGAAACCTTCTCAACGTCTCCGGCCACGGACTTACCTTCCCTGCCTCAATCTGCTGAACCGTCCTGCGACTCAACTCCAGCACTTCAGCCAGCCTCACCTGCGTGAACAGATTCTTCTTCCGAAACTCCACCCATTCGTGTCGCCGCTGCTCACGCTCCTTCAAATCTTCTTCGCTCGGCTTCGGTCTCGGCATACTGCCCTCACTGCTTCCTAACTTCCATCTAATTCTGCGCCCTGTCAAGACCATTTTCATTCCCACTCCCAACTAACTCCAAAGTTCCACATGGAACCTCTGCGCCCCGCGAAATCCGCTCCTCTTCTCCTACTATCCTTCCTAACTCTGCGCCTTGATAACTCTGCGCTAAATCTGCGCTTTCCAGTTTCCTACCCAAAATTTTCTTAGCATAATAGTCTGCGCTTAAACTGCGCTTATCCCCCTCCCACTACTAAAATTTCCTACAGGCCAAAGGCGTCATAGGCATCGCCACCCCCCCCCTGGGCCCTGACAACCAAAACGCGACAATAGAGACCGCATCTCTATCGATCAGAGACAAAACGGCGCCCACTGTGCGCTCACCGTCTGGTGTGGTTGCTATCAAGGGATTCCAATCTGCATCATATATATAGAGATACAAGCCACACACACGAAACTATACACAAACATATACAGAATTCTGCGCCGTTGCCTGCCAGCACGCCACACACAGACGCTGTATACATGCGCTTTTTGCTGTATACATGCGCCTGAACTGCGCATTTACACGCGCAGCGCGCAGCGCTCACGCGCCTGCGGAGCCGGTTCGAGCGTTGTTCTGCGCTCTCTTTTGATAGGCACCCATGATTTTCGTCTAAACAGCGAAAAGGTTTCATTGTCTGCGAGTGTTTTGCAGAGCATGGTGCGCACGTTTGTGATGCAGTTGTTGAGTAAATATCAGGTTTTGGTGATATTCGCATGAGAGATGCGAGAAAGGTTTTTTGTGGAAGAGGAGAAATACAGAGAGAGTGTGTATAGAAGGAAGAGTTATATGTGGGGGCGCGGTTTTCGGCAGGCGTCAGCAGTCCGGATTCTGGACTGGCTAGCCAGATCTTAGTATCTGGTGGGCGCGCTGGCGAGTGCATCCGCGCTCTACCATAATGCGCTGGATTTCCGGGTTTGCCGGACGCCCACCACGCTTACCATTTTCGCGAGCTGCAGCGGTTTTGGCTGCGCTGCAAATGCTACCAGCTTTAGAGCAGATTTCGGAGCGTGTCATCTTTGTGCCTCAGTCGGTACCCGCGTATCAGCCCACGGGCGGGCGGTGGATTATCGATTACGCCAAAACTCGGCACGGTCGCGCTGCTTTTTCGCTTGCTCTTTGTAGTGCACGGCTAAGGCAGGTTCACTTATGGCCCATGCATCATATTGTTCTGCTGCTTCCTCATGCCTTTGTGCGACCCGATTTCTGTAATCTGCATTGCTCATGTTTTTGTCTCCTCAGTAGCAAATTGTGATGTTTTAATTGTCTGCTCTTATGTTGGGTTTATCAAGAGGAATATGAGTAAATATCACCTTTTTTCAATATTTAGCAATGTTAGCGGGTTTATCTGAATTCTGAACTCTATTCTGCTTTCGGCGGTTTGCACATATAGCACTTACAGCCTGGCGCATGAGCCGGACGGTTATAGTTCGCAGTCTCCGGCGGGCGCGGTGCGGGCTGGCGGTTGGGCTGCGGCAGGATCCCGCTTTCGATCAGATTTACGATGGCTTGCTGTTTGGTTTGGTCGCGCTTTTTGGCGTACGCCTCCAGCGCTGCATACAGCGTATCGGGCAGGCGAATAGAAAGCATCTTAGACATAGAGCAACTGTATTCCAGGGCGCGGTTTTCGGCACAAAAAAACAGCCCGCCGAGATCCGGAAGGCTGCAGGAGTCCAGAATCTGGACTGGCTAGCTATTAAGAATTTTCCGCGCGCGCCAGTAAGGACCATCCTTATACAGTAAGCAAACACCGCAGTGCGATTACATTTTCAACGTATTTCACACTTTAGTGTGTTTTTATAGAAAAAGCATTTGACACTGCGGTGTCAAAAGATGCAATCTGTAGATGCGGCATAGATGAGCGCTTCGCCGCTCACAGCCCGGAAAGGATTCAATGCCCACGCTTACCGCTAGCTATTTGCCAGTTTCCGCGCAGCGCATCGCATGGATGGAAACAATGTTGCGCGAGGACGAAAGCTCCACCGATGAATTACTCGAAACGTTTTTTCGTGCGCACGGCGTACCGGCGGAAGTAGCGCAGAGCTACATTGCACGCCGCGCCGATTATCTCAACGAAAAAGCCGCCAAACTTCCCACCGGCCCGCATTTTGATTATGTGAATCAGGCGTGGACAGTAAACGGGCGGTATGTCGTCTGTGAGCATCCTGTAAATTGCAAATGCTACGGCACGCGGCACGCGGGCGAACTCGCACCGATTGAGAATCTGCCCACAGCCAACGATTAGACGGGGTTTTCCCGTCCACCAGCTAAACGGTGCTGGTGCTGAAAAAGCGCGACTCAGCGAAGTCTAAGCGCGAAACGGGAACCACGGAAAACTTAGTTCCGAGAATCAGGGGATTCAGAATGAACACTTTCGCACACAATTTTTCTATCGGCGCGGCAATTAATCCCGGAGTAGCTCTCCGCCAGCAAACCCCGCTCACTTTGGATGCACTCCGCCACTTTGCACCATCCGCTTTCGCCACGGCTGCCCACGAATCGCGCTCCCTGCGCTATACCTATATCCCAACTTCCGAGATTATCGCCGGTCTCATGCGTGAGGGATTCCAGCCATTCAAAGCCACACAAGGCCGCTGCAGGGTTGCGGGCAAAGCCGATTTTACAAAACATATGATCCGCTTTCGCCATCCGGATTCCTTCAATGCAATTCAGCGCGTAGGCGATTCCGTGCCGGAAGTGGTTTTAGTAAATAGCCACGATGGCACCAGCGCATACAAACTTTCCGCCGGTCTGTATCGGCTGGTTTGCTCCAATGGCCTTATGGTTGCCGATTCCACAGTTCAGATGCTTTCGATTCAGCACAAAGGAAACATCGTCGACGAAGTGATTGAGGGAAGTTTTCAGATTGTTCAGCAGTCTGAAAAAGCGCTTGCGCGGGCCGATGAATGGAACCAGCTTCAGCTTACGGCGGGCGAGCAGGAAGCCTTTGCAGAGGCGGCTCGCCATTTGCGCTTTGCAGACGTGGAAGGGGTGATTAAGTCACCCATCACCGCTGAACAGCTTTTGCGCCCGCGCCGTGAAGCCGATGCAACCGGACTTATCGACTATCGCAAACCCGCCGCACCGAAACCGGATCTATGGCACACCTTGAACGTTGTGCAGGAAAACGTGATTCGCGGCGGCCTGCATGGCACTGTGCGCGGCATTGATCCCGATACGAATCGGCGTACCTTCCGCCGCGTCACCACGCGCGAGGTGCGCGGCATTGACCAGGACGTGAAACTGAACCGCGCTCTGTGGATGCTGGCGGAGCGTATGGCGGAACTGAAGGGCGCGGCAATAGCAGCCTGAATTTTGCGCACACGGGCGGGCGCAATGCTCGCCCATTTTCTCACAGACTGCAACTTATGCAAAGGATGCGCTTTATGTTCAGGATTGAATTCCATTTGAGCTATCAGGATCAGGTCTGTTTTGACGTTTTCGGGCACGATACCATACGCCAGATTGAAACCTATTCCGCCCCGCAGCATACGCTTGATTACATGCGTTCAACGTTCAACCACAACGGCGACAATACAGCTTTCGAGCGCAATATTTTGAGCCGTCAAGGTGGCGCGATTATTTGCGCCGTACACAATGACCGCGAGAGCTATCCCTATCGCTGGACGCCTGAAGCATATGCGCTATTTGTTGGTGAACGTTACCGCATGCACGCCGATTACATGGTAGAGCATGCCAGGAGAGCCAAAAAATACGGGGCAGACTGGCCAGACGCGGAACCAATGCGCCCTATTCCGCGCCCCCTGTATTTCAATATGGATTCAAAACGCCATGAGGTTGAGCCATGGTTTAACTCGGCGGTTCGCGCCAGCATGAAAAACGCGGCTATTCTCGCCGAGCGTATGCGTGCTTATGACGCGATACGCGGGGCGCGTGTTGGTGACTGGCTGGACACTCCCAAAGGTCAATTCAGAATTGCACACCATTGGGGGGAATCTGTTCAACCCACGATGTACACGGCGGAAGAGAATCAAGGCTTTTACCTTGGCAGTGCTATTTCCTATAGTGGCAGTCTCGGCAATTCAATCCCGCTTGACCATCTGCAACCCACGGAAGAAAAGCGCGCGGCTCTCGTTTGGTTTTTTAACGAAGACGAAGTACGCGCCCACAATGCCGTCTACCTGAAGGCGGATTTTCGCGTTTTTCGTTTGGCGTAATCGAGTCCGGATTCCGGACTGCACCAGGTAACCAAAATTCAACCGGCGCAATGCGCTAGAAATGGAAAAAATCAATGTCTGCATTCATGGTAAGCAAAAGACACATTGACGCAATCATTGCAGTAATCGCATGCGGTCCGGCACACTCCGGCAAAGACGCGCGGCAATGGGAAGAGTCCATGAAATGGGCTGATATTCTGCCCCGTACTGAGGACCCACTGGGCGAACTCGGAAACATGCTCATCCATGAAAACGTCTTGAGCATTAATGCGCGCTATCCGGACACAGTCGGCACGCCTGAGTACCTTCCCGGCCCGTGTGAGTCTTACTGGCTGGTTCCATACGTCTTTCATTGTCCGGGGTGTATCCCTTCCGTGGTTGAATCACTGAAACTCATTGACTGCTATGAATACCAGTCCTGTGAGCATGACGGCTGGAAGACCTCACAGGCTAAGCGCATTTGCGAAAAACTGCGCGGCAATCTCATTACCGCATTGCCTGGCTATGAGGCTGCAAGGTGGTCTATTGACTAGCCTTGTGATAGCAATAACTGGAGTCCGATATTATTAAGGCGCAGAGTATCAACGAGGAGGACGGTTTTATGACTGAAACAGAAAAAATCGTTGTTGCGTTATGGCGCAAAGGTCGAACCTCACAAGACATTGCAGCGGAAACCGGAATTCCTATGCGCTTAATCCGCGCAATTCTGGACGAACTAACAGCAATTCTGTAAAGGCGGAAAAATGTACACGACTTTTGAAGATGAACGCGCGGTGTATGTCCACCATAACGGTGAGGCACTCGTTACGGCAACGATCAACGACAAACGCTCATACGTTGCCGCGACAAAAGACGGATTCCGCACCAATTACCCGATTAACTATGGTACCGGGCAAGTGGGCTGGGATAATCCGGAGTGGTTCACAAAGGGATTCAAAAACAAGGCGCGCAAGGCCATTCTTGCCGGAAAGGGGCTTTAGATGGAATACAGAATGAATGTTCAATGCCGAGACCGTATCAGCGGGCGAACGGGATGTTTTATCGCAGATACAAACCACATCGCACTATCGCCGGTTTTCAAAGATCTTGCAGAGCTGTATCCATGGATGCGCGAAAACGGATGGAAAACAGATGAGTATCCGGATTCAAAGCCCCGCACCTTTGTGCCGTGGCGCGTATCCCGGACCGCCTGATTTTTCGGAAAATGGGCTAAACAGAACGGTAAACCTTGCACCCGCCCGTGGGCTGATACGCGGGCAAGGAAGCACCATGGCACAACACATCTACGCTTACGTATCGTCTGAAACATGTGTGAATCGTCACGCCTATCGGCCCGGCGAATTCCATCCGCGCACCGGCGAACCTATCCACAAACACGGCGACTTTAACCGGTGGCCATTCGGCAAGCGAGAAACGCTCGCCATGCTCAAGCTCCAGGGCGCACATAATTCGTACCGCCGTGGGGCCGCGCGGCTTGTGGCTGAGCTGCTCGACTGGCGCGAGATCCTGAAGACCGAAACCAACACCCCGGCCATGGAAAAACGCGTTCTCAAGGCAGCTCGCAAGGCACTCAAGCGCCGCAACCTTACAGCCTTTTTCGAGCATGGGCAATGGTGGATAGAACATTTGCCGAGTGGCGCACAGTGGTCTGTCTGCGATGCGTCTGGCCCCAGCTGCCCGAATGGCTTCGACTTCGAGCAGGTTTCACAGGGCGATGAAGAATAGGCACAAAGTCCAGATTCCGGACTTTTGATAGACGACCAACGTTTTTCCAACTATCCGGAAATTCCGGAGAATTGAGGACTCCATGAAATTCACGCTTGAAATTGATTTAGGAAACGATGCAATGCAGACCGGGACCGATGTAATCAAGTCAATCCGGGAAAGCCTGAAGGGTGAAGAAAGTTTGCCTTTGGATGAGGGAACTGCAGGCATTCTTTGGGATGTGAACGGCAATAAAGTAGGCAGTTGGAAAGCAACTGAAGATTCGCTAGCGTCCCCAATTCCAACCCCTGCGCAGATTCGCAAGTTGGAACACGAACGCAACATTGCGGAAACTGCGCTCAAAATGGCAGTTCCAGCAAATATGAGTTGGGTTCATTTTAACGGCGAAAATCCTACACCTGAAGTGTTGGCACGCATGTACAAAGAAGCGGCAGAAAGTTCCTTGCGTAAAGCTGGCGAGTGATCCGCAACTATCCGGAATCTTCGGGCAGTTCAACCACAACTCCAAAGAACTGAGAACATCATGAAGCATCTTCTTTTCATTTTTTTGGGGCAGAGTAATTCATGCCGTTGGGTAAACGGGGTGCGAAACTCAAAAAACGAAAACCATTAATCCCTTTGATAGGCAACCAAAAAACAACCACTAACCGCCGCACAACGGCAGAATCGAGTCTTGACCATGGCACAGGAACCGATACAGATTATCCCCATTCCCGAGCTGAACAGCGAAGCAGGCGCGGCAGAAATGGAACTCAGCACGGGAAAATGCAATAAAAACCAGCTTGTTTCCGCCGCTCACATCCATTTCGTAAAAGATGGCTCACTCACCTTTGAAGTGTGCGGCGACTTCCGCAAAGTCCTTTCGCGCAAGCGTGCTTCCGCAACTCAAAGGAATCTGGACGACCAACATTTCAGCGTTTTCACTCCTGAAGCAATTGGCGCACTGAAAGCTGAAGCACTTGCTTTCTATGCTAACAAACGGAAAAAGTAAATAGCCTGGCTTAGTCTCTCGCTCTTTTGATAGGTGACCAAATTTTTAGAACCCAACGTGCATACAGGCCATGGAGGGCCATCCAAATGTACCCAGTTCAGTCCCGTCCCGGCAGCTATTGGCGAAGCAATGATCAAGCCGATATTCGGCTCAACACTTCCGCGCCAGAAAAACCGGAGACCATCGAAGTCTTTGACTTTGAGTACCCCCCCGGTCCGCTCCTGATTCCTATTGCCTCTTTGCGTTTTGTTAACGCCGGCATCTTTGGCGAACCCCGTCCCTGTAGTTTTAACCCAGAAACAAAATGGTCTGGCGACGTCTATCGTTACGGCGTGTATCTTTCCGAAAAAAATCCGGACGAATTGCGTCCTGTGATCCTTCGAACGCCCAGTGATATAGAAGGATATTCAGTCGAAGGAATCATTTTCCCAGGCTACACAACTGATTTATGGAGCGTGATTGCAGTCGGTCTTTTGCCTCCGCAGCTCTGGGATATGTGTCACACCATCATGCAATATGGCTCCAGCATGCAAAAGTGCACAGAAGCTCGCATCTATCAAGCCTTTGCGGAAGGTCGTTTGATCAAAAAGAAGTGGAAGGGAAATACCTCCATTAAAATCCTGCCGATCAAACCGGCGCTTTGATAGAGGACCAAATTTTCAATACTGATTTTGAAAACTCAACCAGCGGCTCCCACACCGCACCAGGAGGATACAGTCATGGCAACTGCAACAGTTTTTGCAACAGCGATTACCGGAAACAACAAACTTGCTGCGCGGTTCCGCAACTGGGCCGACGCTCTTCAGCCGAAAATCGATCACGCAGGCCGACCGATGACGCTGAATCCGACGCCCAAGCGCCAAAGGGAATATCAGAGCCGGATGCACGACTGCCGCAATATGGAGAGAACTCAGAAGGCATTGCGCGTGCTGGCCGACGCCCACGAAAACGGAACCATTCTTCCCGAGTTGGCCACCTTCACAAAGAAAGATGAAATTGCGCGGATGGTTCACAAAAAAATCGACTGCGGTAAGGGTGGTTATTATTCTGTGATTGAATCGAGTGACTATTCCGACACGTCTGAAGCGGCACGGCTCCTGCAGTCCATGATTGAAGGCAATTCAGCGGAACGTGCCGAGCGTGAGCGACTGCGCAAGATCGACGCGCTGACGGCGGAAATCAATCTCTCCAATATCCCCGGATACTTTCCCACTCAGCTCCCGGTGATTGAAATTATGTTGCGTCGCGCGCGCATCGAAAACGGCATGAAGGTACTTGAACCTGAAGCCGGTTCCGGATACATTGCCGACGCCATACGCGCCGCATATCCCAGCACATGGATTCATACGATTGAAATCAACCCTCGCTTGCGGGATCTGCTCGTTCTCAAAGGGTATCAAGTGCTTGGAGATGACTTTTTGTCAGATGAATGGCCTGAGCGCTTCTCATGGATCGATCAATCGCGCGGACTCTTTGACCGCATTGTTATGAATCCGCCATTCGAACGACAGCAAGATCTTGAACACATTCGCCACGCCTACAAGTTTCTGGCCACGGGCGGCATTTTGGTTTCTGTCTTGAGTCCCAGCTTTGAATTCCGCAGCGACCGCAAGAGCACAGAATTCCGCGACTGGCTGCAAGAGGTAAACGCCACATGGGAGAACCTGCCAGACGGCGCTTTTAAGGCCAGCGGAACCGGCGTCAGCACGCGGCTTTTGGTCATCGAGCGCAACTAAGCAGCCTTTTTGATAACCGGAATTCACTGCAAAGGAAAATCACTATGTGCTGCTGTGGCAAACCTACAATCAACGGCGAAATTGGTTACAAGTGGCAACCGAACGATATACCTGGAACCTATCCACTTTACCCGCCTACCCTGCAGGACGGCGATACCCTTTTGTTCGATGAACCTGGCCGCTGTGGCGGCCAGGATTCCCACTCCTATCATTACCGAGTCGTGAAGGTTTGCGGCTTTCTCGAATTGCTGGTACACCATGGCGGGGGCGACGAACGCATGCGCATTGCATGCGGCAAGGCAATAGAGCCCGCTTTAGCTGCCATGGATTCCACCGCCCGCTATTGGGTACTGAATGCGATCTATCAGGCGCACGACAACGGCAAGCGCTACGGGCGCGAGAGCACTACAGACTACTGGCAGAAAGCAGCGGCAGAAAAGCGCATCAAAACACGCAAGGTGCGCGGCTCTCATTGTGTCAAGGTTTTTGTCGAATCGCCCGCACTAGCGGCAGTGAAGGAATAGACCCATGAGCTATGCGCAGGCAATGAAGTGGCGACGCACTCACCGCAAAGGAACCCGACAGCCGGTTATCATGTCGACCGGCTCCGGGTTCTGGCCCGCTCACAGTTGGCTGGAAAATACTTTTTGGCCGTACCTCAAGCGGTGCGAGGCGACTGGCATTGAGCCGATGGAATGCCAGGCTTATTACAACGCCACACTAAGCGGAGGAATCGGTGATCCACGACTGGCGACCGATGATTGATAATTCTTCGCACCATGGTGTTTTCTTACTCTTGACACCGTGGTGCGAATAAGCGCATTCTCTCAAAAGGTCTCTTTGATAGAGGGTTAATGGATTGCAAACCATTTTGGAAAACCGGCCCGGCGTTCCGGGAGACCGAGGCAACCATGAACGCAGCTCAGACATATCGCCCACAGGATTTGATCAGCCTGCCGCCGATGGCTGAAAACGCGATGTGGCGCGCCGTCGATCCGCGCGACCGGCACCGCATTGATTGCGACCACATTAGCACGTGCGGAGAACAAGCTATCTGGGCAACTCAGCACGGCAGGCTTTACCTCTGCGACTATCACCGCTTTGTCTACGAAGTACAGCGCGCCGTCGAAGCGCTGAAAGTCCGGAATCCGGACTGTGATCAGGATCTTGAACCGGATGATTCGGTGCTGGCATAAGAGGAATCAGAATGGCCAACGGACGCACAAAACTTTTGCGCAAACCGCTTCCGACGCTGACGCTGCGCTGCGAGTGGTGCAAACAGCTTTTTGCGTGGAAGCCGACTTGTGCCACACAGGCCATGTTTTTTGTGCGCCGCACCTGCTCCAAATATTGCCGCAGTCGATTGCGCAGCTGGGAACTGGAACATTCACCCTCAACTACAATCCTTCTTTGATAGGGGATTAAAAAATGCAGTGCTGTTTTGCGTTTTTCAATGTAGTTTTTGCTGGGCTTTGTTTTTTGATGTTTTCAATTGAAGGGAGCCATGCGTGATCGAAGAAGTTGATAGAAAGGTTTATCACTGCATCTGTGAACGTACCCAATGTCGTCATGACTGGTATGCGTGGGAGAAACCGGATCGTTGCGCTAAGTGCAAGAGTCGCGCCTGGAACGGATCAACCCGGACTAAACGCCAGACCAATGCGAAGTGGATTCGTGTAAAGCAATGTACCGTCTGCGGCGGTATCGATTGGATTAAGGATGAGCAGGGAAAATCGGTTTGCGCCCATTGTGCAGCCGATAAAATATCCACCAGGGGAAAAAAGAAAGCACCAGCAAAAAGCCGACAATAAAAGGATTTAATCTCAAAATTCCCGAAGAATCCATTCAAGAACGAGAATTATTTGTTCTTGATTCGTACAATGTCAAAAGGCCATAATGCAGATGTTATCAAAGCCTATCGTTGCGAGAAAGAAGGACGTTAATTATTAGGTGTAACCAACCGGACAGCGGAAATGCTGGAGAGGAAAAGCAAATGGCATATCGTGATGATTTTCGCAGTATTGAACAGAATGTATGGTGGACATTGCCCCGTTTGATTTTCGCCATGATTCTTGGCATCGTGGTTCTCTACGGAGTTGGATTTCTGGTCACTGGTGGCGATCTGGCCATCTATACATTCTGGGCACCAAAACGTGCGAATGCAGAACGGCAGGTTTTCGTCAACACCAACAGCTATGTGCAGGGGAAAACAGATTACCTTAGCCGTCTTCGGTATGAATACCAATCAACCAAGGATGAAAGACAGAAATCGGCGTTGCGCAGTCTGATTATTTCTGAATCATCCAACGTGGATATTACGAAACTTCCAACAGATTTGCAGGGATTCATTACAGGTATTAAGGAAGGAAACAATGGTCAGTTTTAAGCACGCAATTTTGCCCGCAATGTTGGTAGTTATTCTGTCATGCTGCGCATTTGACGGAGAGGGATGTAGTTCCGCACCGAGTGCTGATGAGCAACAGCGGAAGTCGCAAGAAGTTATGCAGAGGCAACAGGTAGCTCAAACAGGTCTGCCAGGTATTACCAATTTCACTGAGGCAAAGTTGGTAAAGCATCTGTATGAACTGCGCGATCAGAAGATCATGACCTATACTTACATCCCCGATATGAACGGAAAATTGTGGCATCTGTGCAACTCTATCGGATATGGACTGCCATATGGAGTTCAATTCTCCAATCCGGAAAAGATCGAGAAGGACAGCGAACACGGATATGCAACTCTTCCGCAGGCTGAACCTAACGGACTGTATATGCCGCCAACAGCAGAAGGAACATGGGTGACGTGCATCAATCCGAGCAATCCGTCTGACATTGCACCTGTGTATGTGGAGAGTCGGGTGATTACCAGTCCATTCAAACTTCGCGCCGCCGGGGAGTACGCAGAAGAATAATCTACCGGCCAGCCGGGAGCCGAAATCCCGGAACAATAAAAAGGTACTAATCAAAATGACACATATTTTTTCTCCGCGTGCTAAGTGGAAATATCGGGGCGATGCTCCATATGTGCCAGGATGCAAGTGGTACACATGGGGCAATTGCAATGTTTTTGTGGGTCTGGAAGCAGTGGGCTGGCATCTCAGCATCAGCACCCCTACCCGCAATCCCACGTGGGAAGAGATCAAGCAGGCGCGTTATGATCTGCTGCCCCATGATGTGACCATGGCCCTCATTCTGCCGCCGACAAAGGAATATATAAACATACATGAGTTCTGCTTCCATCTCTATCAGATATCAAACGAGGAGCCACAGCAATGATTCGTCGGGGCCGAATTTCCTGCTGGCATTGTGTCTGCGATCTGTGCAGTTACAAGTGGGATTCCATTGCCAAAGATCCCCCCGAAGCCTGCGCCAACCACATTTGCCACTCCCGTGAGTGGAATGGCAAAAAGGTACACGCGCCGAGGCCGATTATTAAGCTGCCGAAACCGCGTAAAGTACGGCACACTGCGTTCGAATGAGAACCTGCGATCCGAAAAACATTTAAGATGCGCCTCAAATGCGCTTTATGGTTCTTTCATGCTTTTAGCCATAGAATAAGGGCATGAAAAAACCACCCCAAGAACCCCGCCCGCGCCGCAATCCTGATCCCGACACGGAACCCGACTGGACAGGTAAATGCGCTGTTTGTGGCGCATCGCCAATCGTTCCGGCAACCGGCCTTTGCGGGCCTTGCACGTGGGGAGAAGCAGACACAGCAGGCGGTAATTGGTAAGCATCTGAGCGAGGAACGTATTTATGGATCTGAGAATGATTTTGATAAATGTGTTGAGCTTGTTTGTGTGGTGCCTGGTTCTGTTGGTGGCCGGGTTTTGCGCACTCGCTGGCGTCTCCCTGTGCAGCGCACTGAAAATGATCTTTCGCAAAAAAACAATGCGATAAGCCTGTTTATGCGGACAGAATGAAATATAGACGTTATAACTTATGTTACAACGTGAATGAAAACAGGAGGTATGGCATGGCTACAACCGCCAAAATCATTGCTATTGGCAACTCTGCAGGCATCATTATTCCCAAAGAGTTGCTAACGCAACTCAATGCTCGGAAAGGCGATACGCTCTACATTACCAGCGATCTGCAAGGCATTCGCCTGCTTCCTTTCGACACTGAATTTGCTACTCAGATGGAGGCGGCGCGCGAGGTAATGCGCGAAAACCGTGATGTTTTGCAGGGATTCGCCAAATGAAAGAGCCAACCTGGATCAGACAGGACGTTGTTCTAAGAATGCACGACGAAGCGCTGATATTTCACGGCGGCGCGGAAGGCGTGCGTGACCCTGGATTGCTGGAGTCTGCCTTAGCACGTCCTAAAAATCTCTTTGCATAAATAAACCAGAAAACATTTTTATTCCTCGACAAAATAAACTAGTTTATATAATATAAAAATAAATAAATCCCTGCTGCGTAAAAGCAGCGAGAAATCGAGGAAAAAGATGGCTGGAATTTTGCAATTGACACTACCCAAAGAAGAGCCAAAGCGGGGCCGCGGTCGCCCGCGCACGCCTCCCGAGGTCATCGCCGAACGGCAACGCCTTGCCGCCCAGCAGCAAACTGCGCTGATCACTCATCCGGTGGATCAGGCGCGCGCCGTCTTCCGGTCCGGCAACCGGCTTGCTGCCCTGGTTGGGATGATAATTGGCGGATTTGTCCCTTTGGCCAGCTATATGCTGATCCATCTGGAAGTTGACACACGGCCAAAATTGTGGGTACTAGTGGCCGGTGGTTTGGTGTATAGTGCTCTCAACATGTTCGGTTGGATGCAGAGACTGTTAGGCAGCCGTTGGATGTCGTTAGGATGGGTTGTACTGCTTGAAGGGACTATGACGGCCTGCAAAATTGTCTGGCTCAGTCTTGCCGGTCTGGCGATTTTGATTGTTTTGGATGGTATCACGACAGCCATTACCATCACACTACAGAAACCGAGGGAAGAATAATGACGAACTGGACCGTTTGCACAATTAGCTTTGTTATCGGCTGTGTTATTGGCTTCGTTCTTAATTGCTTTGGAATCAATCTTTGGGATTTTTGCCGCAGATCCATCAAGCGCACCAACAAGCCGATCATTACACGTGACATGCAAATGCAGCGCATGCGGAAAAAATTACTGGAGGAGATGAAATTACTGGAAGAGAAGAGGAATCGAGAGTATCAACCAAATGCGGCACATGCGGAAAAAATTACTGGACACGAGGAGGAAATCATCCGTGATTGTAACGAAGATCAATAAGGCGTCAACCAAAAACGGCAATGAACTGCTGCTGTTAATTCTGGAGCCTGCGAATCTGGAGAAGTTGAAACTTGGGCAACCCATCGTAAAAAACCTCAACCATTTTTTTCCTCAGTTGCCGGAAAATATCGATTTGATGCTGGCGTGGACGCCAGATGTTGAATGGCTTTCCGAACAGCTTTTGAATGGAAAGGATCTGTGCGAATCCCTTTCCAGCAGTTTGGAACTCCCGGAGGTTTTGATCCGTCCTTACCATGAAGCAGAAGATTTGACACAACATCAAAGAATAGAGGGAGAGGAAGCATGACTGAAATCTGGAATTTTGTCATATTGGTGACTATGATTTTTGTTAGCATCCTGCTCAACTATTGCCAATTCAGTATGCTTGAAAAGTTCCATAAAGAAAGCGAATCGCGCATGGACCAAATGAAAACGGAATTGACAGCGCGTATCGACCGCATGAATTTTGAACTGCATACGCGGCTGGACCAGCAGTAATCAAAACGGCATTAGAATTAAGATACTGAAAAAGAACGCTGGTGAAAGTTATACCATGGCCCACATCTACGATTTTGCCGAATTCCATATTGATCGCAAGGCGGACACGCATGGTTGGACCCTTTCCACAAACGGCGAGGCGGATTGTCCACATCTCCGGCTGCTTTTTGACGAAAACGGCCACACGGTTGAGTGCAAGGACTGTGGTAAAGAAGTCAGCGCATGGTGGGCTTTTATGTCGATTGTGGAGCGTTTTCAGCACGAATGGGAAAAGCTGAAAGCCGCACAGTCCGCACTGGAAAAGGCCGAGGCGCGTGTTCTGACTCACAAGGCAGCAATCATCGTGGAAGATGCCTGGCGGCGGCACAAACACATTCCCATATGCCCGCACTGCAGCAAACCTATATTGCCTGCAGACGGATTTGGTCGTGGCAGTATGAGCCGTGAATACGCCGGAGCCAGCGCGAAACCGCTAAAATTAAAAGCTAATTTAGAACTGATACATACCGTAGAACCGGACAAATAATTCAAATCTCAAAGACGATGTACGTAGACTCTGAGTCCTTTTTGAGTGGCGTAATCGATCATGTGTTTTGTTCCATGGCTTTTGCCGTCCCACAGCGCAATCAAAGCATCAGCATAATCGCCCATCTCTTCATTGCGTCTGAATGCCGCACGCGGCCAGCCATATCTTTTCCTGTCGGGAGGAAACAGTTTGATGGGGATTTTGTTGATTTCTGCCCATGTCTCTCCTAATGTGTCTACGCCTGCAGCGCGACCAGAGACGACTTCGGTGATCTCGAATTCCGATTCGTGAATCGCAACATCAAGAGCGTTCATGTCGGTAATTGACCGGCTGCCAGCGAGAATGACTTTCATCTTTGCGCGTCTCCTGAGAAAAGTCCGGAATCCGGACTTTTTCAATTATAATTGCGGGCGTGGAAAAAACAGTGTATATTCCCTCTGCTGGAGGAAACCGATGGCAAAGCTGCATGAACTGTTGGCCGTGCAGAGCAACCTGAGCGGTCAGGCTACCAAAAAGCGCACAGACCTGATAGCAACCTTTGAAAAGAGGCGTCATCTTTTTGAAGAAACGCGCAAAACTTTTACGCCCAATGACGAACTGGAGAAACCACAGGTTGAAGAGCAGAAGGATATTCAATCGACTGTGATCGGCCAAATCACCTGGATCAGACCCGCTTTAACAAAGGCACTGGATGTGGCTTACCAGATTGACGTTGCCAATACAGAGGCCAAAGCCGACGTGGTCACGGAAGATGGCGATATTCTGCTAAAAGAAGTGCCTGCAACCACACTGCTGCAGCTGGAAAAGCGCGTGGTTGAATGGAAGGATCTGATTCAGGCCATTCCCACGTTGGATCCGGCAAAGGGTTTTCAGGCGGATGAAGCGCGCGGAAAGGGCTATTACAAAGCACGCGATGTGACGAAGCCACGCACAAAAAAAGTGCCGGACGTGATTACTCTGGCACCGGCTACCAAAGAGCATCCCGCCCAGGTTCAGCTGATTTCAGTGGATAAGCCAGTCGGCACGATTCTGGAACAGGAATGGAGTTCGCTGATCACTCCGGCTATCAAAGCGGATCTGTTGGATCGCGTGGAGACGTTGCTGCGCGCAGTGTCCAAGGCCCGTTCCAAGGCCAATGACCATGCGGTTGACACAAACGGCAAAAAGATTGGGGCGGAGTTGCTGGACTTTGTTTTTCAGCCGCTCGCTTCCTAAT
>Ga0187870_1000092_pt1 | contig 120832 bp, 91 predicted proteins | sample June2016WEW_13_1_3_FD_132974 | JGI IMG/M metagenome (GOLD analysis project Ga0187870, IMG submission 132974) | Peatland microbial communities from SPRUCE experiment site at the Marcell Experimental Forest, Minnesota, USA - June2016WEW_13_150 | ecosystem: Environmental > Terrestrial > Soil >...
CAGGCGCTCGAGCCGGGCGCGGTCGCCCCGGCGCAGCGCCACCACACGGATGGGGAGCGGCATGGCCGCCAAGATACCGCCGGCCTCGTCATTATGCAAGACACTTTAGCGACACTACACTAGGAGACGGCAACCCCATCGCCCCGCTGAAGACCCGACCCAGCCGCACGCGCACGCATCGCGTGCGCGCGCGGGCCCGGCCGCAACCGTATGCGGCCTCGCGCAGCCAGCCGCCGAGGGCGAGGAGGGGGCCCCGGTGGAGCGGTCCACCCCGGTACGCACTTGACCTACGCACCTACGCCTGCGGTCATGCGGATTCCGGCAGCCCGGCGGCTCCGACGGGGCCCCCCTTTGCGGCAGGTACCATCCGGGCCGGTGATGGGGCCCCGGTGGAACGATCCACCCCGGGGGCGGGCCTGCGGCGCGAGCGCCTGGCTGTCTGCCCGAGCGCGATGGCGCGTGAGGCCCGGAGTTCCGTTTCGGGTTCGTGCGGCCCCACGCCGTACCTCGTACAAACGGCTCCCTAACGCTAAAGGGCTACCGTGTGCATGGTAGGCGGCTGGCGGGCGGGTCGCCCACCGCTGAGGCGCTTTCCTTGGGAATTGCCCTGGCAGGCTTCCCGCCCGAGGCAAGATCGACGCTCTTACAATCGTGAGGTCCTCGTGCAACGACATTTTGCGCGGTCACATCTATCTGCCGTGTCCCTATGCCTCTTGGTGTTGGGCTGCGTAAGCGCTACGCCAACGGTATACAGCCCCGCTCCGATGAGAGGGGTTCGCTCGTGGGACATTGGGTTTGCCTATGAGTCAGGAGCCTCGGCGGAGACCCGAGATACTTCAGGACTGCGCGAAACCACCATTGTGCACGGCGGCCAGGCCATTCGCGATCTTCAGCTTCGCGACGACGTCTTCTTCATTCTGCGGGACAAGTATCACGTGCCCGTCACCAAGACAGGCGCTGCAACGGACGGTGCGATAAGGATGGTCGCGGTGCACTACACCTTCGGGGGGTTCATGTCCTTGGATGTTCGGTTTGAAGACCGTCAAGGGCGGGTGTTGGCTCGGCTCCAGATCAGGAATTCAGATCGGAACTGTTGTTTCAAGAACGACGACAAGTTCGCAACCTATGCGGCGGACAAGATTGCTGAACTTCTTGCTTCGATAGTAACCAAGTAGGCCGCCCTTCGACTGAGACGCGCCAGGGCGCGTGGAGCCTGGCCGCAGCAAAGCTCGGGAGGGGTCATTGCGCGCGGCAATAGGGAGTGGCTTGAGCCGGTCACGCCCGAGGTCCGTGACGAGCTGGAGCGGTTCAGGCGCGAGCGCCCTGGCCTTGGCGACGGCTTGCTGTTCCCTGCGCCTGGAGTGCACGACGTGCCACTGAGCCGGGGTGTAGCGACGACCTGGTTGCGGCAGGCCGAGAAGCTCGCCGAGTTGAAACCGCTCCCTGGAGGGGCTTGGCACCCGTTCCGCCGCCGCTGGGCGACCGAGCGGACACACCTACCGGCCAAGGATGTCGCGGCTGTCGGTGGGTGGGTGGATACGACGACGCTTGAGAAGTGTTACCAAGTGGCGGACGCAGAAACGATGGGGCGCGTTGTGATGGAGCCGCGGCACCTGCGACGCCGCGCGTGACCTCAGCTGTTTGGCTTAGGGCGCGGGTTTGAGGCCTGCGGAATTGCCAAAGAAACTCTCTGAGGGGGGCTCGTAATCGAGTACAGGCCAGTAAACACGGTCGGGGCTCCAAGGTGTACCACCAACCTGACAGGTTCGGCCGTTTGAGGGTACTCAAAAGGCGATCCCCTGAACGTCCCCGGCTGGCTCTGGACGGTCCCTGCGATCACGGGCGGAGAAGTAAGTGCCATTGGCTCTAAGGTACGCGTGTTGCCTTCCCTCCGCCACTTTGAGATGTCCCCTTGGTCTTCGATCTTGGCTTACTCTTGGCCTTCGCTGCAGGCTTCGGTATCCGGACGCGCCTCCAGCACGATTCTTTATCTACGGAAGCCAACTGCACCTCCCCGCCAGCCACCCTCGTCGCGGACAGAGTGCCAGATGATCGAAACTCGCTGGCGAGGCGCGGGCTCTCGACCAGAGCATTGACCAGAGAGTACTGAACCTCAAGACCAGGCTGGCCGAGCGCCTGCGCCGCGTTCTGTGCGACTTGATTCCACAACTGGGTTGCCAGCTGGGGTGGTGCATTGGGAGGGAGAGTTAGGGGTGCCTTCGCCTGAAGCACTCCGCCTCCACCGTTAGCGATGAAGTGATGCAGCGGGTTGAAAGGCTCCCGCAATTGCATGTAGCTCTCAATTGCGATGTAGGCATCCCAAATAGCCGCTTCAAGCTCAAGGTCATCTTCGGCGATCGACAGATGCAGCTCTCGCGCGCGCGACCGAGAAACGGCATCACCATGCGCGAAGAAACTCTTGTTGAGTGCTTCCGCGATGACGCGGGCCCGCCCCCTTTCCTCTGCGCCCTTCATGTGCATCTGAAGAAGGCGCTCGCCGACGTCGGTCGAAAGCTCGCTCGCGCGCTTGGCACCCCCGACACTCACCGGATCAACAACTGAGAACAGCTTCTCGACTATGGCGGACAGATACGACTGCTCCGTGAGGCCCACCTCTTCGGAAAGAAAGCGCAGAAAAGCGCCGACGTCCTCGAAAGAAAACTGGCGGTAGCTCCCATCGGGCATCCTAATGGCGATCTGAGGGTCGATGGGACCGAGAGACGCGTTGGGATGCATCACTATCTCATCAGCGCCAAGGGCGAAGATTGTCGCTGCGCTGAAAGCCATGTACGGAACCAGAACCGCAACCGATTGGATGCGTTCCCTCAGCACAGACATCAGCTTCCAGGCCGCGAGAGCGTCTCCTCCGGTGCTGTGGATCAGGATGTCCACGGCCCTGGAATCGCTAATCGCATCCACTTGGTCGATGAACTCTCGGACCGCGTCCCCCGCCATCATCGCCGGGACCCCAGCGCGCGTACTGGTGGCGTACACGATTAGCGGTCGCTGACGCAGACCTTCGATCTTTCTGTAGCTCTTGACTCGAGCAGATATGTCCACCGGGCCGCCTGGAGCGTTGGCGAGGTAACTGTACCGCTCGCGAGCGGATTAGGCAAAGCAGTCGGCGGGGGGAGATGGACAGCTCACGCCGGAACCGACCGAAACTGGTCCAGAAACTGGACCAGCCGTGAGCTAAGTCCAATTGGCCCCGATGGATTCGAACCATCATTACCGGATCCAAAGTCCGGAGTCCTGCCCTTGGACGAGGGGCCAGCAGGTTGCAGCGCACTAACTTAGCGAGTCGGCCGCCTGACCGGCAGACGGCTCACAATCCGACGCGCGGCGCGGCGATCCGGTCGCACACGCGCGCCGGGCGCGCTGCATAGCCGCAGAACGAGCGAGAAAGGTCCTTCGAGCCGGTCGGCGACTGTCGCGCGCCCCGGTTCAGGGTAGTTCGCGGCGCAGGAGTTCGAGCACGCGGGCGTAGGCGTCGCGCGCCGCGCGCACTTCGTAGCTGGGGCGCGTGTCGTTGAAGAAGGCGTGCTGCGCCCCTTCGTAGACGTGACACTCGAAGCGCTTGCCCGCCGCGCGCATGGCCTCTGCGAACGCCGGCACGCCGTCGGTGACACGCCGGTCAAGCGCGCCGTAGAAGCCGGCGACCGGGCACCGGATGTTGGGGATGAGTGACGCGGCGGGTCCGCCCCCGTAGAAGATCGCCGCCGCCGCCAGCTCCGGGTCGTGGCACGCCAGGAGCCCGGCGAGGCTGCCTCCCATGCAGAAGCCCACGGCGCCCACCTTCCGCCCGCGCGAGGGCGGAAACTCGCCTCGCAGGAACGCGGTGGCCGCGACGAGCTTCGGCACGTACGCGTCGAGATTCCGACCCCCCGACGACAGCCCGGCGAAGAGCGTCGCCATCGTCTCGCGGAGGCGGGCGGCCTCGTCGACCGACCGCTTCGCTAGCTCCACCTCGCGCGCCTTCGGGTCCATCATCATGGCCCCGGCGGAGGCGGGCGGGAGCTGGTTGAGGAACCCCTGCAGCTCGGCCACGCGCTCGCGCGCGAGGGGCGCGGGCCGCGCCCCGGTGGAGGCGTAGAGGTCGGGCGCGAGCGCCACGTACCCGGCGAGCGCGAAGCGCCGCGTTGCGTCCTCGATGTGCGCGTCCAGGCCCCAGATCTCCTGGATCACGACGACCGCCGGCAGCGGCGTCGCCGCGCGCGCGGGCCACGCCGCGTAGGCGCCGTGCTCCCTGCTGGGGCCGTAGTTGACGTATTCGGTGACCAGGCTCATCGGTTTCTCTCCTTCCAGACTTCGTGTCCCCCACGGGCGACCAGACGCCGCCGTCTAGCGGACAGGGCGGGGCGGCGGGGGCGGGTCCTCGGTCAGTCGGAACGGAGCAGTGAGCTCGTCGAGGTGAGCCTTGAGGTCGGGCGGCAGGGGGCCCGCGTCTGCGGCGGCGAGGCTGTCGGCGAGCTGTTCAGGCCGGCTCGCCCCGACGATCGGCGCCGTGACGGCCGGGTGGGAGAGGACCCAGCGCACCGCGAGCGTCGCCAGGCTGAGGCCGGCCTGCGCGGCAAGGTCGCGCAGGTGTTCGACGGTGTCGAACTCGCGCCGGTGCCAGTAGCGCGCTTGATACAGGGCCCCCGCCCACCCGAGCGTGAAGCGCGAGCCTCCCGGGGGCGGCGCGGAGCGATCGTGCTTGCCGCTCAGGAACCCGCCCGCCAGAGGGTTGTACGGGATGACGGCGATGCGCTCCTCCTCGCAGAGCGGGAAGAGATCGCGCTCGAAAGCACGGAACAGCAGGTTGTAGCGCGGCTGCACCGAGTCGAGTCGAGCGAGGTGCTCGCGCTCGGCGATGCCGAGCGCGCGTGCGACCTTGTACGCCGGCCAATTGGAAACGCCGACGTAACGGGCCTTCCCCTGGCGCACGATCGTGTCGAGCGCCTCGAGCGCCTCGTCGAGCGGGGTGCGTGGATCGTAGCTGTGCAGCTGGTAGAGGTCGACGTAGTCCGTCCGAAGGCGCCGCAGCGAGCCCTCGATCGCGCCCAAGACGTGCTTGCGCGACATCCCCGCGTCCCACGGCTTCGGTCCCATGACGCCCACACACTTCGTGGCGATGATGAACTCTCTCCGCTTCCCCTCCAGCCACGCGCCGAGGATCTCCTCAGTGCGGCCCGCGGTCGTGTAGTCGCCACCGAGCGGGTAGACATCTGCGCTATCGAGGAAATCGATGCCGCCCGCCGCCGCGGCGTCGAGGATCGCGTTGCTCTGCGCCGCGTCGCACTGGAGCCCGAACGTCATCGTCCCCAGGCAGAGGCGCGAGACCTGCAGGCCGGTGCGGCCGAATCTCACATGGTCCATGAACTTCCTCCGAGGCGACCAGGGTCAGACGCTCAAGATCCTCCTGCGCAGCGCCTCGTCCGGTCGAGCGGCGATACGAGCAACGTGCTTCGGCTTCAGGAAGACGGGCCCGCCGAGGGCCGCAGACCCCAGCCAGATGCCTGCCGCCTTCTCGGCCATCAACATGGCGGCCAATACACCGTCAGGAGTGCGACCAAGCGTGATGAGGCCGTGATTCTCGAGCAGCACGACCCGCGGCGGGCGTCCGTGCTTGGCGATGAACGCCTCGGTCTTCCGGCGAACCGCGCGCGCGAGCCGCAGGCCCGGATCGGTGTAGGGAACGAATACGGATTCCACGTCACAACACACGATCTCGTCCGGAAGGATGCGTTTCGCGGCGAATTCCCGCGCCCGCGGCGAGCACAGAACGCTGGTTACGGCGGGCGCGTGTGTGTGTGCCGCGAACTCGACGCCCGGCAGCGTCAACAGCCACGCGTGAAACAGGGCTTCGACGGAGGGTCGTTGCGAGGAGGCATCCACCCGGGCCCCCCGCATCGTCTCCTCCACCTCCGCATCCGACGCCCGCCGGCTCCGGAGCAACTTCAGCAGCGGGTCGTTGCGGCACTCGACGACGTCCTCCATGCGCAGGGTGCCGAGAGAACGGCCACTGGCCTTCACCAGGAACGTCCGGTCGCTCAACCGCGCGGACACGTTGCCTTCGCCGAGAATGGCCAGCGGTCGCGTCGGACTCGCCAGGTCGTGCGACAGCCTCAACAGGGCGCGGAGCGGATCGCTTCGTCGGTTCACGGTACCCATGGGAATGAAGTTAGCCCGAGGCTGCCGTCATGGGCGCTAACGCAGAAATGCCTCGTGCAGGCCTCCATCGACCGCGATGACCTGCCCGGTCGTCTTGCTGAGACGGTTCGTCAGGAGCAGGAAATAGGCTTCCGCCTGATCGGCGGGCGTGATGGGGGCCTTCGTCAGGGTGCGGTCGGCATAGAATTGCGCGAGCTTCCCCACCAGTGATTCGGTCGTCTCGTCGTCGGTGTAGGGGATGTCGTACTTGGCCAGCGACCCGATGACGCGCTCACGCGGGAACATCGCCGAGCCCTGCACGACCGTCGCGGGGGCGACGCCGTTCACGCGCACCAGCGGCGCCATCTCGATGGCGAGCTCGCGCACGAGGTGATTCGCGGCGGCTTTGCTCGTGTCGTAGGCGAGCGACCCTTTCTTCGCGACCACCGCGTTGGCGCTCGTGGTCAGCACCAGGTTGCCGCGCAGCCCCTGCTCCTTCCAGATCCTGGACGCTTCGTCGGCTACCAGGTAGCTGCCCGTGACGTTGGTGCCGAACGTCACCGCCCACTGGTCGTCGGGGATGTGGCCCCCGGTGTCGCTCGGCACGAAGATCCCGGCGGTGACGACAATCGAATCGAATCCGCCGTACGCGATGGCCACGTCGGCGAGCATCTCCCGGATGCTGGCGCGATCGGTGACGTTCGCCGCCAGACCGATGGCCGGCCCGCAGCCGGACAGGCCGGTGCCCGCCACGCCGATGCCGGGGCCGACCTTGTCGGTGATCTCCTTGGCGGTGGACTTCGCGGCGTCCGCGTTCAGGTCCACGCACACCACGTGCGCGCCCTCCTTCACGAGCCGATGCGCAGTTGCCTTGCCGATGCCGCTGCCTGCACCGATGACGATGATGACCTGGCGCGCGAGCTCCTTTTCCGGCGGCATGCGCCTGAGCTTGGCTTCTTCCAGCGGCCAGTACTCGATGTCGAACGCCTCCTGCTGCGGCAGCGCAACGTATCGGTCGATGGCCTCCGCCCCGCGCATGACTTCCACCGCGCAGTTGTAGAACTCCGCCGTCACACGAGACTCCGACTTGTCCTTGCCCCAGGCGACCATGCCGAGGCCGGGAATGAGCACGACCGTCGGATTCGGGTCGCGCATCGCCGGGGAGTTGGCGCGCTTGCACGTGTCGTAGTACGCCGCGTAGTCCTTGCGGTACTGTTCCAGGCCGTCGGCGAGCTTCCGCTTCAACGACGCCACGTCCTCCGCCAGCGGATTCCAGTCGAGGTACAGCGGCTTGATCTTGGTGCGCAGGAAATGGTCGGGACAGCTCGTGCCCAGCTCCGCGAGGCGCGGCGCGTCGTTGGAGTTCACGAACCGCAGGATCGTGTCGTCGTCCTGAACCGTGGCAACGACCCGCTTCTGCTGCGACACCTGCCCACGCAGCCACGGCAGAACGGCGGCGAAGACCTGCCGGCGCCTCTCCGGCGTGAGCGTCTGGTACTTCGCGCCGCCGAAGGCCGTGGCGTCGCCGCCCTTGGCCCGATACCTGGCTTCGATGAACTGCGCCGCGGCTTCGACGAACCCCAGGGTGCGCTCGTAGCATTCCCGGTCGTCGTCCGCCCACGAAATGCATCCGTGCTGCCCCATCATGATGGCGGTCACGGCGGGATGCGTCCGGACGATCTCCTGCATCGCGAGGCCCAGCTCGAAGCCGGGGCGCATCCACTTCACGTAGCCCATCCGCGCGCCGAAGATCTCCTTCGTCAGGTCTGCACAGTGCGCCGAAGCCGCGATGGCGATGATCGCGTTCGGATGCATGTGGTCCACGTGCTTCGCCGGAATGAAGCTGTGCAGGGGCGTGTCGATGGAGCTGGCGCGCGGGTTCAGGTTGAAGGTGGCGTGGTTGTACGCGGCGACCATGTCGTCCTCGGCCTGTGACTTCACGCCTTTGTCGGCGCGCGCCGCGTACGCGCGTTGGAGGCCGAGCAGCTTGGACTGATAGAGGGACGCGAAGTTCTCGCGCGTGCTCGTCCGCAGGTCGCCGCCCGAACCCTTGACCCACAGCACCTCGACGCTCTCGCCGGTGAGCGGATCCTTCTCCATCAGCTTGGACGACGTGTTGCCGCCGCCGGTGTTGGTGATGCGCTGGTCCGCACCGAGCTTGTTCGACCGATACACCAGGCGGTCCACGCCCGTCAGCGTCGCGGCGTCGCTCTCGGTCCACAGGTTGGTGACGTATCGGTAGGTCGTGCTCATGTGTGTCTCATAGGTGCCGGTGAGGTGCGTGTCACGGCGTCACACCATGAAGATGGTCAGTCGCTTCGGCCCGTGCGCGCCCAGCACGAGGCTGCGCTCGATGTCCGCGGTGCGACTCGGCCCGGTGATGAAGGAGATCATGCTTGGATAACCCGCGCCGTACTTCTGTGAGAGGACCATGAACGCCGCCGGCAGATCCGCCACGAGCTGATCCCGGCGGGCGATGACGACGTGATGCGGCGGCAGGCACGACAGTGCCCGTCCCCCCGCGCTGCGGCTGGTGACGACGACCGATCCGGTCTGCGCCACGAGCGCGTCACATTCCGAGATGCCGACGTCGCACCGCTCGAGGTCGTTCGTGTCGTAGCCGTCGTCGGTGAACAGGATCGGCAGGCCCAGCGACCGGGCCGCGCCGCCGGCCAGCTCACCCCGGTGCGCCGCGACGCGCTTCCATCCCCCCGCGTCGCGCAGCGCGCACAGCTCGGCGGTCAGCGCACCGGCGTCCTGCAGGACGATGAACGTGGCGGTGAGATCGGCGGCGTGCATCGCGAACAGCGCCACCCGTTCGTCGAAGGTCGCGCCGACCGCCGGCAGAACACGGCGCCGGTCTGCGGTCGTCGGCAAACCGGCTCCGCCCCGGGCATGGGCCGTGGCGCGCAGTGCCTCGCGGACACGGGTGAGGACATGCTCGCGTGCGCTCACGTCCCCCGTTCCTTCCACCATTCGCGAAAGCTCTGCCCGGCGATCGGCGGCAGGTCGCGCGTCCGCGTCCAGGGGCGCAACGGGTCCAGGACAGTGCCGTTCACCAGGCCCCGCAGTCTCATGCCTATCCGACCCAATCTGGTCGCGATCGTCCAAAGCGCGGGGCTGTTCGCCGCCACCGCAAAGAGCACGAACGCGATCTTGTGCGACCAGCGCGGCTCGCGGCGGGAGGCGGTGCGGCGGTTCGCCAGCAGGTGGCGGGGCAGGTCGATCTTCACAGGGCAGGTCTCGGTGCACGCGCCGCAGAGCGACGACGCGTAGCTGAGATGCTGCCAATCCCGAAGGCCGCGCAGGTGCGGCGTGATGACCGCGCCGATCGGCCCGCCATAGACCGTGCCGTACGTGTGGCCGCCGACGTTCCGGAAGACCGGACAGACGTTCAGACACGCCCCGCAGCGAATGCAGCAGAGGGCCTCGCGCAGCTCGGCGTCGGCGAGCAGCGCCGAGCGCCGGTTGTCGAGCAGCACGACGTGATATTCCTCCGGCCCGTCGGCTTCCCCCGGCTGGCGCGGCCCGCCGTACATCGTGTTGTAGCAGCTCAGCTGCTGTCCCGTGCCCATCACGGCGAGCATCGGCAGGAAGAGCGTGAGGTCATCCAGGTGCGGCAGGACCTTCTCGATGCCGACGAGCGTGATCATCGTCCTGGGCAGCGCCGCCGTGAGCCGGGCGTTGCCCTCGTTCTCGGTGACCGAGATCATGCCCGTGTCGGCGACCGCGAAGTTCGCGCCCGTGATCCCGACGTCGGCCTGCAGGTACTTCCGGCGCAGCACGCGCCGCGCGACCATCGTGAGCTCTTCGGGGTCGTCGGAGGGGGCGTCCCGGAGCTTCTCCTCGAAGGTCTGCCTGATCTCTCCGCGCGTGAGGTGCATCGCCGGGAACACGAGGTGATACGGCGCTTCGTGGCGCAGCTGCACGATGAACTCGCCCAGGTCCGACTCGACGACCTCGCAGCCCGCCTGCTCGATCGCGTCGTTGAGGTGGACTTCCTCGGTGGTCATCGACTTGGACTTCACGACGACCTTGGCGTTCTTCTCCCGGAGAATGCCGACGATGATCTCGCTGGCCTGCCGCGCGTCGCCGGCCCAATGGACCCGGGTGCCGCGCGCTTCGAGGTTCCGGACCAGTTGCTCCAGATAGGTGTCGAGACGGCCCACGGCCTCGAGCTTGGTGCGCGCCGCGAGGTCCCTCGCCCCTTCCCAGTCCTGAAACCACGACTTGCCCTGGTCGCGGACGACCTCGTACTTGGCCATCGCGGTCTGGATGATGCCGCGGTGCCGCAAGTCCGCTGCGACCCGCCGGGCGTCGGCGTCGAACCGCGTGGACGGCGCGCTCACGAGCGGGCCAGCACTTCCGCGAGGTGCACGGTACGGATCGGCCGCTTCTGCCTGTCCGCCAGACCCTGGATCTGCATCAGGCAGCTCGAATCGCACGAGACGACGTAGTCCGCCCCCGTCTCCAGCGCCGATGCGCACTTCTCCTCGGCCATCGCGGTGGAGATGGGCGGGAACGCGGCCGAGAACGTGCCGCCGAAACCGCAGCAGGTCTCCGCCGCGTCCATCTCGATCAGTTCCAGGCCGCGCACCCGGGCGAGCAGCTCGCGTGGCGGGCGCTTGTCGTTCAACGCGCGCAGGCCGTGGCAGCCGTCGTGGAACGTGACCTTGTGCGGGAAGACCGCGCCGAGATCGGTGACGCCGAGCTGGTTGACGAGGAAGCCGGAGAACTCGTGGCACCTGACGGCCAGCTCCCGGGCCAGCGCCTCATCCGTCGTCCCGGCGAACAGCTCCGGGTAGTGCACCTTCATCATCGTGCCGCACGAGCCGCTCCCGACCACGACGACCTCGGCGTCCCGGAGTGATGCCACGACCTTGGTGGCGATCTTGCGGCTCTCGTCCCAATACCCGGCGTTGAAGGCCGGCTGCCCGCAGCACGCCGGCCCGCGCGCGCACCCGACCTTGTGTCCGAGCTTCTCGAAGATGCGCACCATGCTGACGCCGACCTGCGGATACATCAGGTCCACGAAGCACGGCACGAAGAGCGTGATGTTCAACGGCACTTCCTTGCCTCGTCCCGTGCGGCGGGTTCGTAGTGTCGCACCGCGCTGGAGGCGCGAACGACTTCGCGCATCTCGGTCAGCGAACCGAGCTCGCCGTCGGCCCGGATCTGCGTCAGCAGGTTGCCCATCGCCGTGGCCTCGACCGGGCCGGCGATGACGGGGCGCCGGCAGGCGTCGGCCGCACACTGATTGAGCAGCCGGCTCCGCGAGCCGCCGCCCACGATGTGGATGACCTCGATCGGCTCGCCCGTGAGCTCTTCGAGCGAAGCAAGGGTCTCGCGGTACTTGAGGGCGAGGCTGTCGTAGGCGCACCGCACCAGCTCCCCCTCGGTCTTCGGCACGGGTTGCTTCGCGCCACGGCAGAAATCCCGGATGGCCTCGGGCATGTCCGGCGGATTGAGGAAGCGTGGGTCGTTGAGGTCCACGATGGACCGGAACGGCCTGGCCTTCGCGGCCAGTGCGGCGAGCTGCGCGTAGTCGAATGACCTGCCCGCGGCATCGAACGAGCGCTTGCACTGCTGCACGAGCCAGAGCCCCAAGATGTTCTCGAGCAGGCGGTACGTGCCGTCGATGCCGCCTTCGTTGGTCAGGTTCAGCTCCAGCGCACGCGGCGACAACGCGGCCTGCTTCGCTTCCACGCCCATGAGCGACCAGGTGCCGGAGCTGATGTAGGCCCAGTTGGCCTTGCCGGTGTGCGCGGTCGGTACGCCGGCGACCGCGGACGCGGTGTCGTGCGCAGGAGGCGCTACGACCGTCACGCCCGCCAAGCCGGTCCGCTCGGCGAGCGAGTTGCGGACCCCGCCGAGCATCGTGCCGGGCGGAACGATCGTGGGCAGGAAATGGGTCGGCAGGCCGAGTTTCCGGAGCAGGGGCAGGGACCAGGTGCGCGTGAGCGGATGCACGCACTGCGAGGTCGAGGCGATCGTGAACTCCGCCCGCTTCGCGCCGCACAGCGCCCAATGCACGAAGTCCGGCATGAACAGCAGCGTGTCCGCCGCATCGAGGATCGCGGGCGAGCTGTGCTGCCACGCCAGCAGCTGGTACAGCGAGTTCAACTCCATGAACTGGAGGCCGGTCTGCGCGAAGATCTGCGCACGCGGAACGCGACGGAAAGCCCGTTGCAGCGCGCCGCGGGTGCGGGCGTCACGATAGTGATACGGCTGGCCGAGGATCTCCTCGTGCCGGTCGAGCAGCACGAAGTCCACGCCCCACGTGTCCGCGCCGACGGAGACGACCTGCCGGCCGAAGCTCTTTCCGGCGAGCGTCAGGCCGTTCTCGACTTCCGCCCACAGCCGCAACACGTCCCAGCGGATGGTCTCGCCGAGCGCCACCGCGCCGGTGGGGAACCGGCGGACTTCCTTCAGGCGGAGCTTCCTGCCATCCCAGATCCCGGCCATGACGCGCCCGCTCTCCGCACCGAGATCGACCGCGAGATAGACCTTGTCAGCCATGGCTGTGCGCGTCCGTGGACGATCGGGAGATCAGCGAGCGCCCGCCGTCTTCAGCCCGCGTACGCCCTCGGTGTTGCTCAACCTGGGCCAGGAGAGACCGTACAAGGCCACGAGAGCGAAGCAGGCGGCGGGCACGACGAAGCCGCGGGAGACGTCGTACTTGTCGGCGATGGCGCCCATCAGTTTCGGCAGGAGGGCGCCGCCCATGATGGCCATGACGATGAAGGCGGACGCCTTCTTCGCCCGCGCGCCGAGACCGAAGATGCCCAGCCCGAAGATCGTCGGGAACATGATGGACATGAAGAAGTAGCTCAAGAAGACGCAGCCGACCGACAGCCAACCGAGCTTGCAGACGATCAGCACGCTGACGGCCACGTTCAGCAGCGCGTAGACGGCGAGCATCCTGTGGGCCGAGACGGTCTTCAGCAGAGCCGCGCCGGTGAACCGCCCCGCCAGGAAGCACACAAAGCCCCCCGAGGCCAGGATCGAGGCGAAGGCGTTGCTGACATGCCGCGTGCCGTCCGCTCCGGTCTCCAGCCAGCCGGGGCGCAGGAACGCGTTCCAGGATTCGGGAATGGGCGGCGTCTGGGAGGTCATGTAGTTGATGAAGAAGGCGAAGATGCCCGCCTGCGCAGCGACGTAGAAGAACTGCGCGGCCACCGCCATCACGAAATGCGGATGCGTCCAGATCGAGTGCGACACGCCCGGCGTGGAATCGTCGAGGTGGTAGTCGTCCCTGGTCTTGATGTCGGGGACATCGGCGAAGAAGAACACGACCGCCAGGATGAGGACCACGACCGCGACCCCCGCGTAGGGGATCCAGAGCGTCTGGCTGCCCGTGCTCCTGCCGGCGGCGTCCTTCGCATAGAAGAACATGCTGCCGGCGACGGGACCGAAGATCCAGCCGACCCCGTTGCAGGATTGGGCCAGATTGATGCGGGCGGCCGCATACCGCGTCGGACCGAGCACGGTCGTGTAGGGATTCGCGACTGTCTCGAGAAAGGTGAGCCCGGCAGCGATGCAGCAGACGCCGACCAGGAACGCCCAGAACGACGCGATGTGTGTGGCCGGGATGAACCACAAGCCGCCTGCAGCGACGATCAGCAGACCCGTGATGATGCCGCTCTTGTAGCCCAACCTGGTGGCCAGCCACCCGGCCGGCAGCGCCATCAGGAAGTAGCCCAGATAGTGCGCCCACTGCACGTTGGCGGATTGGGCCAGGGTCAGGTGGAGCACTTCCTGAAAGTGCTTGTCCATCACGTCGATCATCCCGTTGCAGAACCCCCAGAGGAGGAACAGGGAACTGACCAGGATGAAGGTGAACGCCAGGTTCCGGCCGTCGGCCGTCACGAAGAGGCTCGTCCGGCTCGGGCCGGTCTCGAGGGGGGCGCCGCTTCCGGCGGGTATGGGCTGGGAGTTCACGGCAGGTCCGGGTCGCCGGGGTTGACCCATGGGCGCGGAGGCATGTCGCGGACCAACTTAGCGCATTCCCCGTCCGGTCGGCAGACAGCCGGCCTCCGCGCGTTCCCCCGGGCGCCCTACTCCGTCCGCAGCGCCCGCATCGGGTCCACGCGCGCCGCGCGCCGCGCCGGGATGAAGCTCGCGAGCGCCGCCACGGCGAGCAGCGCCACCCCGACGCCGGCGAACACCAGCGGATCGCGCGGCGACTCGTCGAACAGCAGCGGCTTCACCCAGGGACTCACCGCGAGGGCGATGACGCCGCCGAGCGCCACGCCCACGATCGCCAGCGTCATCCCCTCCCGCAGGATGAGCCCGACCACGTGGCGCATCTCGGCCCCCAGCGCGATGCGCACGCCCATCTCCTGCGTCCGCTGTGCCACGTTGTAGGCGATGACGCTGTAGAGGCCGATGGCGGCCAGCACCAGCGCCAGCGCGCCGAACACCGTGAACATCGTGGCCCCAAGCCGCCAGGACTGGGTCTGCGCTCCGAGGATGTCCGACAGCGGCGTGACCGTGACGTAGGAGACGCCCGGCATCAGCGGCTGCAGGCGCCGGCGCACCGTCTCCTGGACGTCGGTCGCCGGGCCGGCCGCGCGCGCGAACAGGCCGCCCTGATCCGACGCGTATTGGGCGGCCGAGAGATAGTAGAAGAAGTACTTCCCTTCGCCCTCGAGCGTGTGCGTCTTGATGTCCTCCGCGATACCCACGACGGTGGTGCAGGGGACGGTGTCGCTCCCCACGCGCACGCACTGTCCCAGCGCCTCCTGGCCGGGCCAGAGCACCTTCGCCATGGACGCCCCGACCACCATAACCCGCGGCGAGCCCTCGAGGTCGGTTGCGCTGAGACCCCTGCCGCGCAGAATCCGCGTGCCCACCGTCGCGAAGTAGTCGGGGGAGACGGCGTTGAGGTCGAACTCGCCCAGGGGCGACACGGAGTCGATGCTGGCGACGTGGAGATCGGTGCTCCACGTCTGGTAGAAGGGCACCGTCACGCGGCGGGCGGCGAGCGCCACGCCCGGAATCGTGCGGGCCTGCTCCCACAGCCGGTTGAGCAGCGTGACCCGCGCCGCGCTGTCCAGGCTGACACCGCGCATCTGGAGGTCCACAATTAGCACCGGGTCCACGTCGTAGCCGAGCGGGACGTTCCGCACGTTGCGGAGCGAGCGGACGAACAGGCCGGCCCCGACCAAGAGGACCACGGACAGCGCGCCCTGCAGCACCAACAGCGCCACCCGCATCCGCGAGCGGTGCACGCCGCCCTCGCGCTCGCCCGCCTTGAGGTCGCCCGAGAGATCGATGCGCCGCGCCTGAAGCACCGGCGCCAGTCCGGTGAGGAACCCGGCCACGAGCGCCGCGAGTCCGGCGCACAGGAGCGTTCGTGGATCGGTCAGGACCGTCGCCGCGGCGGTCCGCGGCAGCAGCTCGGCGCGCAGTACCGCGCCGCCGAACTGCGCCACGATCAGACCGCCGAGGCCGGCCAGGATGGCGAGCAACATGCTCTCCGTGAGGAGCTGTGAGATCAGCCGGGCGCGGCTTACGCCGAGCGCGATCCGCACCGCGATCTCGCGGCGCCGGCGCAGCGCCCGCGCCAGCAGCAGGTTCGCGACGTTGGCGCAGGCGATGAGCCAGACGATGAGCGCGACGCCCCCGATCCAGGTCGCCACCTTCGCCTCGCTGGACTCGTTGGGGCCGCGCTCCGAGAGGATGGATGCCGCGATGCCGTGCGGCTTCGCGAGCGCCTCCGGCGTCATGCCGTGGTCACCAGCGGCCTGCGCGCGATAGCTCCGGAGATAGGCCTGCGTGAGGTCGGCGTTCGCCGCCGCCAGGCTCACGCTCGGCTTCCGCTCCGCGATCATCTGCGCCCAGGTCCAGTGGTAGGTGCCCCACCACGTTTCGCCGCGGATGCTGATGTTGGCGCCCAGCTCGGCCCCATAGGCGGTAATCGGCACGTAGGCCGCAGGCGGCTCGGCCGGCCACAGCCCGACGAACCCCATCGGCGCCACGCCGATGATCGAGTACACGGTCGCGCCGATCTGCATCGTGCGGCCCAGCACGTCGCTGCGGCCGCCGTAGGCAGTGCGCCAGTAGCCGTAGCCGAGCACCACGACCGCGGCGCCCGTGGGCGTCGTGTCCTCGGCGGTGGTGAAGTAGCGCCCGAGCACCGGGGGCGCGTCGAAGAAGCCGAAGAAGCTCGCCGAGACCACGCCCACCTGCATCTCGCGAGCCTCGGCGGCGACGCCGATCGCGAGCTTGCGCGAGGTGAATTCCGACGTCCGGGCGAACGAGTGCGTCCAGTTGGTGAGATCGCGATAGCGCGCGTACTGCACGCCGCTGCCGGCGAACGGCTCGCCGCGGAAGTTGCGGACCAGGTAGATCCGGTGCGCCAAGGCGGGGTCGCGCAACATGGGCGGCGGCCGGAAGAGCAGCCGGTCCACCACCGAGAACATCGCGGCGTTGGCGCCGATCCCGAGGGCGAGAGTCAGGACGACCGCGACGGTGAAAGCGGGGCGGCTCCGCAGGCCTCGGATGGCGTACCGGAGGTCCTGCGTGAACGCATCCCAGCGCTGCGCGTGCGGCTGTGCCGGCATCGCCTCGAGCGGCGAGGTCATAGACTGAGCTCCGGGTCGAGAGAAGACCGGCACCGGGTCGCGAGGACCCGCCTCTCCCTACTGACGCGCGGCCCCCGCGAAAGGTTGCCTGCCGGGCTATTTCGGAAAGGTGAAGCGCGCCCCCAGGGCAAGGCCCCACAGCGTATGCGCGTGCCCCGGGCCGCCCATGGCCCGGACCAGCAGGTCCAGGCCCCCGGTAACCGGTGCCGCGAGATCCAGCGTGCCCGCGAGCGTCCTGGAGCGGGTCCGCCCAACGCCGGCGAAGAGCGTCGTTCCGCCCAGTCCCGTGCCGCCGCACTCGGCGCCGACGCGCCAGTCGGTCTGCACGAGATACGTCTCGCTCGGAGGGAAGATGTCCGCCCGGAGATGGGGACGATGGGCACTGCCTATCCGGAGGTACAGGTTCAGCTCGGTCTTGGCATCGTTGGAGGCCCACGTCAGGCCGGAGCCAAGCCCCAGCAAGTCGCCTTCCCTGGCGAACTGGACGCCGCCAAAGCCGGTCCCCAAGGACGGCCGTCCGGACGTTGTGGCCCCGCCGAACACCGTCGTGCGGGAAGCGCCGCGCACGATGTCGAGTCGCGCGCCCTTCGTCTGGGCGTCCCCGCGATCCCAGTGCTCCGGGCTCTCACTGCCGTCGCAGCCGAACACCGCGGGCACGTACTCCTCCAGACTGGCCAGACCGTATCCCACCGAGAGCGACACGCGCGTCCGCGGTGGGGTCGTGTCCGGGCGCTGGGGCGCGACTTGCCAGGCGAAGAGGAGCGCGAAGGGCAGGATGTGACGGAGCCTCATAGCTGGACCCTCGAGGGAACCTGGCCGTGATCGTAATCCCTCAGTGTCAGCTGCGCGTCAAGCGGACGTCCGGTGGAATCCGACCGCGAATCTCACCATTGGAAACCTGCCCGCTTGACGCCTGGCTGACGCCCCGCCGCTAACATCCTCGGCGGCTGGCGGAGACGGCCGAACGGGAGGGCGACATGGTCGCAACAGGGCAAGCCACGACGCCGGGTGCGGCACATCGCATCCGCAGCGCGGCCTTCTGGCGCGCCTACGGCGTCACGATGCGCCCCTATCTCTGCTTCGTGAGCGGCTCGGCGGGGCTGGTGGGGCTCGCGCTCGCGCACGGCGTCGGCCAGAGCGCGTTCGCCGGCGCCTTCGCGGCGCTCTTTCTCACCTACGGGCTCGGGCAGGCGCTCACCGACGTCTTCCAGACGGACACCGACGCCCTCTCCTCACCGTACCGGCCGCTCACGCAGGGACGGATCACGCGCGCCCAGGTGCTCGCCGTCAGTCTGACTGGTCTCGTCCTGTGCGGGCTCGTGCTCGCCGCGCTCAGTCTCTGGACCCTGCCGCTCTCCGCGCTCGCGGTGCTCGGCCTGGTCGCCTACACCTGGTTCAAGCGCCGCTGGTGGGGCGGCCCCTTGTGGAATGCGTGGGTGGTGGCCGTGTTGCCGGCCATCGGGTTCCTCGCGGGCGGCGGAGCGGTCGGCGCGCTCGGATCGGACCGGCTGCTCTGGGCGGCGATGGTCAGCGTGCTCTTCAGCTACGCCGTCTTCGTCCTGCTCGGCTACTTCAAGGACATCTCCGCGGACCGCGTGACCGGCTACCGCACCCTGGTGGTCGTCGCTGGCTGGCGCACGGCGACGTGGGTGAGCCTCGCCTTCGGCCTGGTGGCCGTGGCGGCGAGCGCGTGGCTTGTCGGCCGGCTCGGCGCGTTCGACGGGGCGGGCGGTCCCTCGCTCGCGGTCGCGCTGCCGCTCTGGCTGGCGGGCGCGGCCTCGGTGCTCGGCGCCCATCCATACATGCTGCGCCTCAAGGCCGAGAGCGAAGCGCACCGCGCGATCGCCTGGACGGTGCGCGGCTTCGTCCTCCTTCACCTGGGCGAATCGGTGGTCGCCCTGCCGTCGCTCGCGGTCCCGGCGCTCCTCTTCTACGGGCTGTTCGAGGTCGTGCTCGCGCGTCGGCCGGAGCGGAGCCAGGTCTGATGGAGCGTCCCGGTGCGGTCGTGCTCCTCAACCCCGCCGCGGGGGGGAACCGGGGCATGGCGCGGTGGCGGCGGACGGAGAGCGCGGTGCGGGACGTGTGCGAGCCGCGCGTGGTGGAGACGGATCTGGGCGGCGAATGGCGTTTCGCCGTGCGCCAGGAGATCGAGAACGGCACGCGGCTCTTCATCGCCGCTGGCGGCGACGGCACCGTGAGCGCGCTGGCCGACGAGCTGGCGCGCGCCCGCGGCTGGATCCCCCTCGACGCGTTCACGCTCGGCGCGATCGGCCTGGGCTCGAGCAACGACTTCCACAAGCCGTACGGGCCCATGATCGGCGGCGTGCCCGTGCGCATCGTGCCCTCCGACGAGCGGCGCGACCTCTGCGTCGCGCGCTACACCGCCCCCGACGGCTCGGCGCACACGCGCTGCTTCGTGATCAGCGCCAGCGTGGGGGTCGTCGCCGAGGCCAACGCGTTCTTCAACGACGGCAACGTGCGGGAGCGCTGGCTGCGCGGGAAGTGGACCGGCGGCGCGATCCTCTACGCCGCGCTGCACACCATCGCGACGTGGCGGAACCTCGCGCTGCGGCTTCGCTCCGGCGCGGGGACCGAGCGGGCCGCCGTCACGAACCTCAGCGTGTCGAAGACGCCGTTCGTGAGCGGGATGTTCCGCTACGACCGGTCGGTCGCGCTGGACGACGGCTTCCTCGCCGTCCACCTGTGCGAAGGGATGTCGCGGAAAGAGGCGCTGGGGGCACTGGTGGACCTGGCGCGGGGCCGGTTCGAGGGGCGGTCGAAGCGGCGCCACTGGAACTCGTGGCGCGTCGCCGTCGCGGCCGAGGCGCCGTTGGCGCTCGAGTTGGACGGCGAAGTCGTACAGGCGCGCCGCGTCACCTTCGGCGTGCTCCGGGAGCAGGTGAGGCTATGCCGTTGACATCGTCGCTGGATCAGATCGGCGAGAACCGGCTGCTCGACGCGTGGGGCCGGGCGCTGCGCCGTCACCCGGCGCAGGCGAACCGGATGCACGAGGCCGACGCGGAGCTGCTCCCGCTTCCGGGGACCGGCCAACTGCTGGCGCTCACGACCGACACGCTCGCCGAGGAGATCGCCCTGGGGTTCTACACGGACCCGGAGACGATCGGCTGGATGGCGGCGACGATGAGCCTCTCCGATCTGGCCGCGGTGGCCGCGTCGCCGCTTGGACTCCTGGTGGCGGTCACGCTGCCGCGCGGCGCCGGAGGCGAGTACCAGGCGCACCTCGCCGCGGGGCTCGACGGCGCGTGCGAGGCGGTGGGAACCTTCGTGCTCGGCGGCGACACGAACTTCGCCGCCGACGCGAGCGTCACCACCACCGCAGTGGGGCTGGTGGAAGAAGCCGGCGTGCTGCGCCGTGTCGGGTGCGTGAGCGGCGAGGTGGTGTATGCCTCCGGCCCGCTCGGGGCGGGCGCCACGGTGGCCGCGCGCGCCCTGACGGGGGATGTGGGGAGCGGCGGGCGTCCGTTTCGGCCGGTGGCGCGGCTCGCCGAGGCGCGCCGGCTGGTCGGCTACGCGACGGCGTGCATGGACACCAGCGACGGGCTCATCGCCACGCTCGACCAGCTGTCGCGGCTGAACGGCGTGGGGTTCGAGATCACGGCGCCGCTGCCGCGGCTGCTCGAGAGCGGGGCGCTCCGCACCTGCCAGGCGCTCGGGCTCGATCCCCTCGTCGCGCTGGCGCAGCCGCACGGCGAATTCGAGCTGGTGTGGACGGTTCCCGCGCGCGCGCGCGAGCGGTTCGAACGCGAGGCGCGCCTCGAGGGGTTCGAGCCGTTGGCCGTGGGACGCACGATCACTGAGCCGGTCATCCGGCTGTGCGGCGAGCCGCCGCGTCTGATCGACGCGGCGCGAATCCGGAACCTGACCGACGAAGTTGGCAGCGATCCGCGGAAGTACGTCCCCGCGCTGGTCGCGGCGCTGCGTTAGCGGGCCCGCCGCTCCTTCGGCGACGCGATCTTCCCACCGGAAGCCGCCGCCTCCAGGAGGCGGAGGCGCTGGCCTTCCGTGAGCATGTCCCGTGCGACGACGTCGCGGACGATCCGCGCGATGAAGGCGTAGCCGCGCGCCTCCGCGGTGAGCCACCGTTGCCATTCCAGCTCGTCGAGCGCCGCGGCCAGGTGCTCGTCGTCGAGCCCGGTGGCCCTGGCCAGCACGCCGGCGGCCACGCGATCCCCGAGCACTGACGCCGCGGCCAGCACCGACTGCGCGTCCTTCGACAGCCGCCGGAATCCGATGCGGATCGCGGCGACCACCGCATCCGGCAGATCTCCCGGCAGCGACTGGTCGAGGGTGCGGTGCGCGGCGGGCCACGGCTTGGCGGCGGTCGGGCCGTGGAGGTCGAGGCCGAGGGCGACGGCGTGCAACAGCTCCACGGCCAGGAGCGGCAGGCCAGCGGAGTCGGCGCCGACGCGCCGGGTCAGCCGGTCGAGGTCGGCCGCGCCGTACGACGGCAGCGCCCAGGCGGCGAGGGCTCGCAGCGCCTCGCCCTCGAACGGCTTGACGGTGAACGCCGCGCCCGCGACGTCGCGGGGAATCCGTGTCTTGATCTCGTCCAGCTCCTCGCGGGCGGGGAAGGGGGCGGCGGTGAGCACGAGGAAGAGCGGCGCGCGCTGGAGGTCGCGCACCGCCGCCCCGAGTGCGAGGAGCGAATCGCGGTCGCTCCACTGCGCGTCGTCGAGGAGCAGGACCAGCGGCTGCTCGCCGGAGGCGGCGCGCAGGAGGTCGGTGAGCGCCTGCGCGGGGGGCGCCGGCGCGGCGCGCCGCGCCTCGGCGAAGCGGTCCGCCCAGTCGGGGAGCCGCGAGGCGAACGCGGCGAGTGAGCCCGGCGCGGCGGCGGCGAGGCCCGGTGCCTCGAGCAGGCCCCCGTTCGCGAGCCCGACCAGCGCGCTCCACGGATCGTCGGTGTCCGCCGGCACGGCGCGCGCCTGTGCCGTCGCCGCGCCGGCCAGCCTCGCGCGGGCCAGGGCTTCCTCGGCGAGCCGCGTCTTCCCGGCGCCCGCGTCGCCAGCGACGAAGGCCACGGTGGCGCGCGGCTCGCTGCGGCACGCCTCCCACAGCGTCATCAGCGCCGTGAGCTCCTTCTCGCGCCCGATGAGCGGCGCGCGCCGGGACTCGGCGCCGCGGCGCTGTTCCGGCTCGATGCCGGCCGGGAGGTGCCACGTCTTCTCGTTCCTCACGCGCTCGGCCAGGGACACCAGGGATTCGCTCGGCGCGCCGCCGACCTGCGCGGCCAGACGCGCGACGAACGCCTCGTAAGTCTCCAGCGCCGCTCCGCGCTCCCCCGCGAGGGCGAGCGCGTGCACGGCGGCCGCCGCCGCGGCGTCGGAGAGCGGATCCAGCGCGAGGGCTCGGCGGGCCGCCGCGGCCGCGTCGGCCGGGTGCCCGCTCCTCGCCAGCTCGTGCGCGTGCTTCGCCAGCACGTCCACCGAGCGCCGCCGCCAGGCGGAGCGCTCCGCGCCCAGCCAATCCTCGAACTCCTGGGCGTCGGGGATGCTGAAGCCCTCCAGGAATTCGCCGCCGGCCAGCGCCGACGCGCCGGCCCAGTCGCCGCGGTTCGCGAGCGCCTCGAGCCGGTCCACGTCGAGCTCCACCGCGCCGTCGGCGAGGCGCACCTGCTCGCCCTCCGCGTCCACGCCCACCTCGCCCACCGCGCCGCGCAGGACGTGCACGGCCTCGCGGAGGGAGTGCCGCGCGGCCGGCTCCGGGCGGTCGCCCCACAGCACGCCGATCAGGTGCTCCCGCGTCCGGGTGCGGTGCGGCGAGCGGGCGAGGTAGACCAGCAGCGCGAGGTGCTTGCGCCACAGCAGCTCGGCGGGCGTCTCACCGCCGTCCACCGTCACCGCCGCGGGTCCGAGCGTGCGGCAATGGATCATCGGCTCCTCCCGCACCCGAGCGCGGCGAATCGCCGCCGCGCCGTGTCGGCCCGGGCCGCGAACGCCGCCTCGCCGCCGCTCCACAGCCGCGCCACCGCGGCATAGCACGCGCATCCTTCCGGGTCGCCGGGCGGCGCGTCCAGGAGCCGCGCGCGCCGCCAGCGCGCGAGCGTGCCGAGCGCCCAGTCGATCTCCGCCGGCTCGGCCCCGGCCGCCGGGTACGTCACCGTCCTGAGGTCGTTGTTCTCGTGCCACCTGAGGTCGCGCACGGCGGCCGCGGTATCCCCGAGGGCGGCGTGCCACTGGGCGCGCATCAGGTGGAGCATCGCGCGGAAGAAGGGGTCGCCGGCCTGCCCGGCGGAATCGAGCGCGAGCAGCGGAACGCTCCCGCGCAGCGCGGTGCCCAGCCGGCCGGCGGCCGCGTCCGCATCGAGGTCAACCAGCGTCGCGAAGGGGCGCGGCGGCGGCTCGTCGTCCAGGCGCCTCGCGAACCGCCGGGCCGCCGCGGTGTCGCCCGCCCGTCTGGCCACCAGCGCCAGTAGCCACGCCGAGCGCCGTGCGAGCGCGGGGTTCCCCGCCGCCGGATCGGTGAATCGCTCCAGGGCACGCCTCACCTCGGGCCAAGCGCGGGCGACGGTCGCGGCATCGGCCGAGTCCGCGAGGAGCAGCGCTCCCGGCAACTCGGCGAGGGATACCTCGGCGTCGGGCTCGTTGGCGCGGGACCGGAGTCGGGCCGTCACGGCGCGCGCGGAGTCCGGCCGCCCGAGCGCGAGGTAGCCATAGACTTCGGCGAAGAGGCCGGCCGCTTCCAGGTTCGGGCGCCCGACGTGCTGGAACGCCTCCCCGATCCAGACGGCGCCGCGGGGCGCATCGCACGTCATCATGTACCGCGCGCCGGCCCCGAGGTCGGGGACTTGCAGGATGCCGGGATCCCTCAGCACCCCCTGCGTGTACGCGACGGCCTGGCTCAGCGGCGCGAACCGCCAGCGGTAGCAGACGTCCAGCAGTGTGCGAATCTCGGCTTCGAACGGGTCCTGCCCGCTGATGTGCTTCAGGCTGTCCAGCGCCTGGCTGGCCAGGACGGAGTCGCCCTCGCCGATCGCGATCCAGGCAAGGTGCTCCCACCCCGGCGCGAAATCGGGCCACAATTCGGTCGCGCGCTCCATCGCCGCCAGCGCGTCGTGTCGGCGGTACCCGTCCAGCGGCCCGCGGTGGAACGTCTCGTCGCCCTTGAGGAACCACGCGAGCCCGAAGTCGCCGAACCGCGTGGCCGCCTCGTCCAGCATCGGCACGCGCCGCTCGTGCGGCGCGAAGCTCGCCTCGATGATGCGCCGGTACCGCGGAGGGAACGAGTCGAGCGCCGCCCGGTAACGCGCGGTCTCCGCGCGCCCCTGGTCGCGGCCAATCCACCGGCCCACGTCCGTGAGCCGGACCCGGCACAGCAGGCACGTGGAGTCCACGGCGATGGCCTCCTGGTACGCGTCTTCGGCCGCATTCCACTGCGCGTGCGCGAAGAGGCGGTCGGCCGCGATCCAGGCGGCGAGCCCGCGCGACGTGCGGGGGAGCGCGTGGATCGGCAGGCTGGCGGCGAGCTTCCCGCCGCGGAGGCTCCAGATCTGGACCAGCAGCTGGTACGCCAGGGAATCCGCGGCAAGCGTGCGCCACTCAGCGACGGGGCCGCGGGCTTCGGCGTGCAGCGGCTCCGCGATGCCCTCCGCCGTGTCGGACTCGAGCGTGAGGAGAAGTGTCCCATCGCGACCCACCTCCCCTGCGCCCGTGAAGGTGAGGGCCGGGCCGCCTTCGGCGGGGGAGGCCCGCCCGACGCCGGCCGAGAAGTCGGGGCTGCCGCCCAAGCTCCGGACCAGGACCGTGGCGAGGGAGTCGCCCAGGTCCGCGGGCGCGGACGGGACGCGGCCCACCGCGAACGGGCGCACGCGAATGCGCAGGGTGGAGAGCCCGGGAGACGGGGGCCGCATCAGGTGGTCCACGGTCAGCGCCGCGGCGGCGACCACGAGCGCTGCGGCGACCCAGCGCGTGCGGGACCAGCGGCGCGCGCGCGCCGGAGACAGCGCGCGGCGGAAGGAAGCGGCGCTGTGCCACCGGTCCGCGGCGCGCCAAGCCAGCGCCCGCTGGAGCACGGCTACGAGCCAGGGCGGCACGCGCGACCAATCGGCGCCGGAGGGCTCGGTGAGCAGGGGCCAGATCTCGCCGGTCAGCGCCTCATACAGGACGAGCCCCACGGCGTAGAGGTCCGTCGCCGCTCCGACGTCGCCGCCGGCCATCTGCTCCGGCGCCATGTAGCCGGGGCTCCCGACGACGCGCCCGTCGCCGGTGAGGCCGGGGCCGGTCGCCGCGGTGTCCTTCGCGATGCCGAAGTCCGCCAGGACCGCGCGGCCCTTGAGGACGAAGATGTTGGCCGGCTTGACGTCGCGATGCACGACGCCGCGCCCGTGCACGGCCTCGAGGGCGGAGAGGACGTCGCGGGCGACGGCGACGGCCTCGGCGGCGGGGAGCGCTCCGCGGGCGAGGCGGTCCGCCATCGTCTCCGCCTCGAGGTACTCCATCACGTAGTAGAAGAGACCGCCCGATTCGCCGGCCCGATGGACCGGGATGACGTTGGGATGGTTGAGGCTCGCGAGGATCCGCGCCTCGCGGATGAACCGTTCCGCCGCCGCCGCGGTGGCCAGCTCGGGCTTGATGATCTTGATGGCGACCCGGCGATCCAGGGCGACGTCGCGGCCGAGGAAGACCACGCCCATGCCCCCGCTCGCCAACTCGCGCTCGACCTCGTAGTCGGGGGCGAGCGCCTCGCGCAGTCGGTCCAGCAGCGCCGTCATGTGACGACGTCCTTCGGCCGAGGCGGCCGGTTACGTGGCCCGGAAGACCCCTTGTCTCACCAACTCGCCAATATGCTGCACGTCCGCAGAGAGCGCACGGTCCCCCGTGAGCTTCGGCACGGTCTCCCGGATCTTCGCGTGGGCCTTCTCCAGCGCAGGGCTGGTCCGCAGCGGCCGCAGGTGCTCGATGGCCTCGGCCGCGCACATCAGCTCGGCCGCGGTCACCAGGCCGAGGCACTCCGCCGCGCGGCGCGCCTTGCGGGCGGCGGCGGGTCCCATCGAGACGTGGTCCTCGCGGCCCCCGCCCGTGGGCACCGACTGGGTGCTGGCGGGGGAGGCGAGGACCCGCAGCTCCGTCAGCAGGTCCGCCGCCACGACCTGGAGCATCATCAGCCCCGACTCGACGCCTGGACTCTGGGCGAGGAAGGCGTTGAGCCCCGACGCGTCGGGGTCGAGGAGCCGCGCGATGCGGCGCTCCGAGATCGCGGCGAGGTCGGCCACCGCGATCGCGAGGAAGTCGAGCGCCTGGGCCACGATCTGCGCGTGGAAGTTGCCGCCGCTCTTGATCGCACCGCTCTCGGGGAAGACCAGCGGGTTGTCAGTGGCGCTGTTGATCTCCACCTCGAGCACCCGGCGCACATAGGCGAGGGCCTCGCGCGCGGCGCCGTGCACCTGCGGCATGCAGCGCAGCGAGTACGCGTCCTGGAGGCGCGGGTCGTCCCGGCGGTGCGACTCGCGGATCTCGCTGCCCTCCAGCACCGCGCGGAGCCGGCCCGCACTGACCGTCTGGCCCTGGTGCGGCCGGACCGACTGGATGTCGAAGTCGAACGGCTCGGGCGAGCCGCGCAGCCCTTCCAGCGAGAGCGCGCCCGCCACCTCGAGCGCCTCCAGCGCCCGCTCGGCCTCGAGCAGCGCCAGCACGCCGAGCGCCGAGCAGAACTGGGTGCCGTTGATCAGCGACAGCCCGTCCTTTTCCCGCACGTCGAGCGGCGCGAGGCGCGCGGCCGCCAGCGCCTGGGCCGCCGGGACGGCGCGCCCGCCGTGCTCGACCTCGCCCTCGCCCATCAGCGCCAGCGCCACGTGCGCCAGCGGCACCAGGTCCCCGCTCGCGCCGACCGAGCCGAACTCCGGCACGACCGGATGGATGCCGGCGTTGAGGAACTCGAGCAGCAGCTCGACCGCGCGCGGGCTGCACCCCGAGTGGCCGTGGGCGAGCGTGTTGGCGCGGAGCAGCATCAGCGCGCGCGTGGCCGTCCGGTCGAGCGGCGCGCCGAGCCCGCTGGCGTGGCTGCGGATGACGTTCCGCTGCAGCGCCACCCGCTGCTCCGGCGGGATGACGAATTCGGCGAGGCGGCCGAATCCGGTCGTGACGCCGTAGACGCGCTCCCCCCGCGCCACCATGTCCTCCACGAGGCGGCGCGCCGTCACGAGCGCCCCCTTGGCGGAGGCGGCGAGCCGCACTTCGGCGACGGCGCCGCGCGCGACCCGCTCCGTGTCCTCCAGCGTGAGGTGGTGGCCGTCGATCTCGAGGAGCGTCGCCATCGTCTAGGCCTCGTCCGCCAGGGGCACCGGCGCCGTGAGCGTTTCGGCGCGCGCCATCGAGGGGTCCGATCCGAGCCGGGACCAGGCGGCGTCCCGCGCCTGCACCGTCTCGTACAGTGCGACGAGCGCGCCGCCGCTCCCGGCGAGCCGCACCAGCAGCGCCTCCGTCGCGCGCAGGCGGTCGAGCCAGTGCCCGATCTCGGGAAGGTGGCCCGCCACCACCGATTCGAAGTCGTTGTGCGAATGGCTCCACACGGCGGCCCAGGTGCTGAATGCCTCCGGGCGGAAGACGGCGGCGAACTCCCCGGTGTGCTCGGCGCCGCGGTCCCGGTCGATCCACGCGTACGCGTCCGTCGTCCGCACCGGCGCCGGCGGCGGAACCACCAGCAGCGGCCGGGGCGGCAGCGGCGGCAGGGCGAGCAGCCGCTCGCCGCGGCCCCACCCCAGGGCGAGGGCGCTGCCCGTCAGGAAGAACGGCACGTCGCTCCCGAGGCTCGCCGCCAGCTCGAGCAGGTCGCCCGCCGACAGCGGCGCGCCGAACAGGCGGTTGAGCGAGGCGAGCGTCGCCGCGGCGTCGCTCGAGGCCCCGCCCAGCCCGGCGTTCCACGGGATCCGCTTGGTCAGCGCGATCCGCACGCCGCCCGGGATCCGCGCGGCCGACAGGAACCGCGTCGCGGCGCGCACGACGAGGTTCTCGGCGACGGGCCCCAGCTCGGGCGGGGCCCCGACCAGCGTCACGCCGTCCGCCGCGCGCTCGACCACCAGCTCGTCGGCCAGGCTGACGAGCTGGAAGAGCGACTCGATGGCGTGATAGCCCTTCGCGTCCCGGCCGAAGACGCGCAGCCAGAGGTTGACCTTCGCGCAGGCGCTCGCGCGCACCCGCACGGGCCGTGTCACCGCGCCGCCTCCGGCTCGCTGATGTCGCGGAGCGAGAGACCCGAGCGCGCCAGGTGGAAGAGGCCGATGGCGGTGATCGGCACGAACCAGCCGAGATGCGTGCCGAGGGCGAAGCTCGCCGCGGCGACGCCCGGCACGCCGTAGAGCCCGAGGGAGACGCGGGACCCCGCCTCGAACAGGCCGAAGAATCCCGGCGACGACGGGATGGCGACGCCGATCGCGACGATCCCCTGCAGGAGCAGCGGCGACGTGAGCGGCAGGCCGTTGATGTGGAAGGCGAGGAAGCCGAGGTAGAACGCCGCCGCGTTGATGAGCCAGACCGCGAGCGACCAGATGACCACGCGCGCGAAGTCGCGCGGCGCGCGCAGGATGGACAGGCCCTCGATGAAGCCGCGCGTGACCTGCACGATCCACTCGGCGGCGCGGGCCGGGAGTGTGCGCCGCAGCGCGGCGGCGACCCAGGCCAGGCCCTCCCGGGGGGCGTGCACCAGCACGAACAGGAACGCGAGCACCAGGATGAACGCCGCGCCCATCCAACCGGCGATTGTCGAGATGCTGGTGGAGCCGAGCGTGACCGCCGAGGGGAAGTCGGCCGAGGCAATCGCGACGGCCATCAGCAGAACGACGATCAGGCCGTCGAACACGCGGTCCACCGCGACGGAGCCGAGCGACGCGGCGAAGGGGAGCCCCACGAGGCGCGAGCCGGCGTAGGCCCGGGCCAGCTCGCCCGCCCGGGCGGGGAGGACGTTGTTGGCCATGAAGCCGATGGCGGTGGCATGCCAGACCGGTCTGAACCGTACGCCGCCGCTCCGCGCCGCCAGAATGATGCGCCATCGCGCGGCCCGGGCGACGAAGGTGAGGGTCGCGAGCGCCGCCGAAGCGAGGAACAGCCACAGGTTGGCCTGGCGGATCTCGCGGAAGAAGGCGGCCGGCGAGACGCCGCGCAGCGCCCAGTAGAGGAAGACGAGGGAAATGGCGATCCCGGCCAGCCCCTGCCAGAGCCGGCCGCGGTCCCGGTGCGGCGCCGGCGGCGAGCGGGGGCTGCTAGGCGCTGAGTCCAAGCTCGACGAGATCGAACACCTCGCGCTGGAGCTCATAGAGCCGGCCGGAAGCCTGGCCGGGCGAGGCCGCCAGCGTGGCCAGCTCGGACTTGAGCTCGAGGGCACGACGCAGCGCGGCCTGGCCGCGATAGAGGATGCTCTCGATCGGGACGATCTCCTCGTCCGGCGCCAAGGACTCGATCGGGACCACGCCCGCCTCTTCACGCTCGTCCGGCGCCAAGGACTCGATCGGCACCACGCCTTCTTCCTCGGGCTCCTCGGGCGCGAGCAACTCAATCTCCATGACGCCCGCCTCTTCGGCGGGCGCCGGCCCGCCGAGCAGCTCGTCGAGCGAGCCGAGCGGGAGGCCGCGCTCGGCGACGAGATGCTCCATCGCCGCGTAGCCCCAGGCGAGATCGCGCTCGTCGGCGGCTGCGGGGGCGACGGGCGGCGCAACGACGGCAACGGGAGTTCGTAGGTACTCGTCCAACGCGGGGCGCGCCGGCATCGCGGCCAGCTCGGGAACCACGCGCGTGGTCCGCGGGCGCGCGGCCGGCGCCGGAGGCGCGGGAGCGGCAGCCGGCGCGGCGAGTGCGCCCAGCCGTCCGATCGCCGCCTCCAGACTCGCGACCACCGGCGCCTCGTCGCCCGTCTGGACTGTGCGAAGCGCGCGCGCGGCATCGGCGACCGCGAGGGCGAAGAACTCCACGTCGGTGCCGGCCGCGCCCCGCTCGATCACGGCCCGCCCCGCGTCCGCGAAGCGCCCCAGGGCGCCCGCGACCGGCGGGCCACCAGCGCCCGCCAGCGGCCGCAACGCCGCCGCCATCCCGAACAGCCGAAGGTCGCGGACGACCGGCGAGGCCGCGCGCGCCAGCTCTTCCGCGGCCCGCTCCAGAAACTCGCCCTGGCTCACGAGCTCGACGCGCGAGAGAGGGGAGGGCGCGGTGCCCTGGCGGACCACGTGCGCTTCGGCGTCGTCGTAGAACAGCATCTCGATCGGCAGGATCTGGCCCGTGCCGGCGAACGCGCCGAGCAGCGCCGACGCGAACGCGCCGGCCTGGGCGCTGTCCACGGCGGGGCGGCCCACGTCCACGACCTCGCGCGCCGCCCGCGCCAGCGCCTTCGCCGCCGCGTCGAAGACCGCCGGCACCGCGGGGGCGACGGCCCCCGACGTCGCGAAGACTTCCTTGAGCGCGCCGTCGACGGCGGCGAGGAGGTCGGCGAGCGGCGGGAGGTCGTTCAGCACCGCCACGCCGCGCAGCGCCGACATCGCGGGGGCGACGCCTCCCAGCGCCTCGCGTGAGGCGCGGTCCGCCGTGAGAGCCTGCGCCGCGCGATCGAGCGCGCTGGCGATCGCGGCGGCCTCGCGGGCGACGAAGGCGCGGCCCCCCGCGTCCAGGCCGCCGCCGGCCGCGCGCGCCGCTCCCGAGGGGCGCCCCGCGAGGCGCTCCAGCGCGGTGCCGATCGCCTCGGCCCGCGCGGCGTCCTCCGGCTCCGGGGTGAGGATGCGGTGCAGGTACTTCTTGCAGTCGTCCACCGCCCGGATGATCTCGCCGCGCACCCGCTCGTCCCACGCCACGCGCCCGTCCTTGAGCGCTCGGCCCGCCGCCTCCAGCCCCTGGGCGGCGCGCGCCATCGGCTGCTGGGACGCCATGAGCGCCCCGCCGCGCCAGGCGCGGGCGATGCGGACGAATTCGTCGGCGTTGGGGAACGGACCGGCGGGCGCCTGGGTCAGCGCGTCGAGGCGCTCGAGGTACTCACCGGCCTCGAGCGCGAAGAAGTCGAGCATCCCCATGGATTGGCCCATTTCGCGAACCTACGGCCCGCCCCGCGCGCGGTCAATTCGCTCGCGCATCTCGCGGACCGCGCGCTCGATGCCCACGAACACGGCACGGCTGACGATGCTGTGCCCGATGTTCAGCTCCTCGATCTCCGGGAGCGCGGCCACGGGGCCGACGTTTTCGTACGTGAGCCCGTGCCCCGCGTGTACCGCCAGGCCGAGCCTGTGGGCCTCCCGCGCCGCCGCCTCCAGCTCCTGCGCTGCGGCTGCTCCGCTGCGCCAGCTCCCGGCATAGCGGCCGGTGTGCAGCTCGACGGCGTCGGGGCCGAGCGCGGCGGCTGCCGCGATCGTCCCCGCGTCGGGACTGATGAACAGGCTGGTGCGGATCCCGGCGGCCCGGAGCCGCGCCACGGCCTCCCGGATCCGTCCGGCCCCGGCCACGCAATCGAGCCCGCCCTCGGTCGTGATCTCCTCGCGGCGCTCCGGCACCAGCGTCGCCTGGTGCGGCTTCAGCCGCTCGGCGATCGCGAGGATCTCCCCGGTCGCCGCCAGCTCGAGATTCACCACCGTGCGCACCGTGGCGACAAGCAGCTCGACGTCCCGGTCTTGGATGTGCCGGCGATCCTCGCGCAGGTGCACGGTGATGCCGTCGCCGCCCGCCTGCTCGACCAGGACGGCGAGCCGCACCGGGTCGGGTTCGTCGGTCCGGCGCGCCTGCCGCACCGTCGCCGCATGGTCGATGTTGACGTAGAGTCTCACGCTTGCTCGCCCCCGGGAGGCCCGTTAGCTTCGCCTTTCGTGGCCCCCACACACCGCTTGCCCATCGTCGCCTGCCTCGTCGCGCTCGTCGGCTGCACGGGGCGTCCCGCCGGCGTCACGCCGGCCCCCACCCCCGAGGCGACGGTAGGGCAGTTTCTCGCCGCCGTCAACGCCAACGCCCTGGAGCGCATGGCCGCGTTGTTCGGGGACGAGCGCGGTCGGGCCGCGTGGGGGAGCGCCGCGGCGCGGCAGGAGCGCCTCGCCATCATGCAGCGCCTGCTCCAGGCCGACTCGTCCCGGCTCGTCGGGACGGAGCCCGATTCGGCCGGCGTGCCCACCCGCCGCCTCGTGCACGTCGAGTTGTTCGGCACGGACCGCCGGGCGCGCGTGCCGTTCATCGTGGCGCAGCAGCGCACCGGCGGCTGGCTGGTGTACGCGATCGGCCTGACGTCCCTGATGCCGACGCCGGGCGGCCGCCGCAGCCCCTAGTCCGACAGCTCGAGCAGGATGCCGCCGGTCGCTTTGGGATGGAGAAACGCGACGCGGTGGCCGCCCGCTCCCGGACGCGGGACGTCGTCGATCAGGCGGTAGCCCGCCGCCTTGCAGCGCTCCAGCGCGCCGTCGAGGTCGGGCACGCGGAAGCAGAGATGGTGGATGCCGGGGCCGTGACGGGCGAGGAACTTGCCGATCGGGCTCGCGGGATCCGTGGAGGTCAGCAGCTCGACGGCGGTGTCCCCGGCCTCCAGGGAGACGATCGTCGCGCCGTCGCTGGTCTCAGTCGCACCGGGGGCCAGGCCGAGCACGTCACGGTAGAAGGCGGCGGCCCCGGCGAGATCCTGGACGGCCACCCCGACGTGGGCCAGAGCAGCGTCGCGCTGGACTTCGGGCGGGAGCACGCGGACATTCTAACTCGGAGCGGAACGACATGGCAGGGTCGCACGCGATGACGGTGACCGACGCGACGTTTCAGTCGGAAGTGGAGCAGCAATCCGGTCTCGTCCTCGTGGACTTCTGGGCGGAGTGGTGCGGGCCGTGCCGCGTCATCGCCCCGATCCTCGAGCAGATCGCCGGCGAGTTCGCCGGCAAGCTGAGGATCACCAAGCTCGACGTGGATGCGAACCAGCAGACACCGATGCGCTTCAACGTGCGGTCCATCCCCTCGCTCCTCTTCTTCAAGGGCGGCAAGCACGTGGACACGGTGATCGGTGCGGTGCCGAAGGCGCACCTGGTGGGGAAGATCACGCAGCACCTCTAACCATGCGCGCCTCGACGGCGGTCCTCACGGATACCTCCATCCGTCTCTGGGACCTGGCCTTCCCCTACGGCCAGGCGCTGGTGGCCCGCACCCGCGCGCCGTACATCGCCCTCGACGACTTGATCACCTTCAGCAAGCACGACCGCGACGGGAAGGTGGATGCGTACCTCGCCGCGTACCTCCCCGACGAACTGGTCCTGCTCTTCTTCGTCGGCGGCGAGCTGGTCAACGCCGCGATGCTGAACCCGGTAGGGCGGTTCCCCGCCGCGATCGGCGACGCGCTGCGGCGCATCCGCGAGGGGACCGAGCGCGCGGAGATCGCGTTTCACGCCGCGCCGCAGGACCTCCTCGCCGCGATGTACGCCGCGTGCAGCGGGCCCCCGCTGCCGGTGGCCCTCGATCCGAAGAGCCCCGAGACCGTCTTCCGGACCCTGTTCGAGAAGAAGTGGTCCGGCCTGCTGGAGCTGATCTCGAACGGCCGCGTGAACTACCTCCAGGTGAAGGACGGACGGTTCGCCTCCGGGCACTTCGCCGAGCGCCTGCCGAACGATCCGCCGCTCGCCACCGTGGCGCGGCTCTTCAGCTCGGTGCCGCCCGAGCCGCTGCCGCGGGTGACCGCGAAGGTGTACGACGGGCCGCCGCCGCTCCCGCGGCAGGCGCCGCCGGCGATGATCCAGATGTTCCGGCACTACACCTGGGACCTGGCCGACCTGATCGAGCGCGAGGCGCCGGGGCAGGGGGCCAAGCGGGCCGAGCGCGTGCGGCAGCGCCTGCTGCCGCAGCACCAGGTGCTCCAGTGGGTGGGCGGGACGCGCGGCGCCGCGCAGCAGGACCCGGTCGTCGAGCCGGTGACCCTGGCCGACGGGGTCGCCACCTGGACGAAGGAGCTGCTCACCGAGGTAGAGGTGCTCCAGCCGCAGAGCGCGCCGCGCATCCTCCGCGACGCCGCGCGCGAGCACCACTTCGCCTTGAACGCGGTGGGGTTCTTCGAGAAGCTGCCCTGGCGCATCCAGTGGTGAGACGCGGGACGCTGTACATGCTGAGCACCCCCATCGGTCATCTGGGGGATTTTTCTTTTCGGGGCCTGGAAGTGCTGCGGCAGGTCGCGGTCGTCGCGGCGGAAGACACGCGGCGGACCCGGCGGCTTCTGGGGCACTACGAGGTGTCGCCGCCGCTCGTCAGCCTCCACGCGCACAGCCGGCCGGAGCAGGTCGAGCGGCTGCTGGACCGCGTCGAGGCGGGCGAAGACGTCGCGTACGTCACCGACGCGGGCACGCCGGGGGTGTCGGACCCGGGGGCGTTCATCGCCGAACGCGCGCACGCGCGCGGCCTTCCGGTCGTGCCGATCCCGGGGCCCGCGGCGGTGCTGGCCGCGCTCGCGGCCGCGGGGTTCCCCGCCGACCGCTTCCTCTTCCTCGGCTTCCTGCCGAAGAAGGGGACGACGCGCGCGGCCCTGCTCCAGCGGATCGCGACCGAGCCCTGGACCACGATCTGCTACGAGGCGCCCGGCCGCACCGTCGCCCTGCTGCGCGACCTGGCCGCGCGCTGCGGCGCCGGCCGGCCGGCAGCCGTGGCGCGCGAGTTGACCAAGCTGCACGAGGAAGTGCGGCGGGGAACGGTGGGGGACCTGATCCAGTATTACGAGGCGCACCCCCCGCGCGGCGAGGTCACGGTGGTCGTGAGCGGTGTAGGCGGCGCCTCGCCCGCGCCCGCCACGGTAGCGCCGCCCGACGCGGGAGAACTGATCGCGACGATGCGGGCCGCGGGCGCCGCGCCGTCGGCCATCGCGAAGGAGCTGTCCCGACGCCTCGGACTGTCCCGCCACGACGCCTATCGCCTGCTGACGGCGTGACGGCGGCTCCGCTCACCATCGGCCGCCTGCATTACGACGGCGGCGGCGACTGGTACGCCGATCCTTCCAGCCTGCCCAACCTGCTCCGGGCGATTCGCGAGCGCACCAGCCTCGTGACCACCGAGCGGGAGCGAGTGGTGCGGCTGACCGACCCGTTCCTGCCCGATGTCCCCTACCTCTATATGACGGGGCACGGCAACGTCCTCTGGTCGCCGGAGGAGTGCCGCCTGCTGCGCGCGCACTTCGAGGCGGGCGGGTTCCTGCACGCCGACGACTGCTACGGGATGGACAAGTCCATTCGGCGCGAGATCGCGAAGGCATTCCCGGACCGGCCGATGGTCGAGGTGCCGCTCGACCATCCGATCTACCATCTGGTCTACGAATTCCCGAAGGGCCTGCCGAAGATCCACGAGCACGACGGGCTCCCCGCGCAGGGGTTCGGCGTCTTTCTGGGGACGCGGCTGGCGCTCTACTATTCCTATCAGTCCGATCTCGGGGACGGGTGGGAGGACCCGGAAGTGCACCACGATCCGGAGCCGATCCGCGAGCAGGCGCTGCGCATGGGCGTCAACCTCTTCGCGTACGCGGTGGGTGGCAGCGCGTGAACGAGATCGTCCGCTCCCTGGCGCGCCTCGAGGCGCTGCTGGCGCGGCGGCGCATCGCGGCCGCGCTGCTCGCCGCCGCGGCGGCGGCCGTCGGAGTGCTCGCCCTCGCGGCGCTGGCCACGCGGGGGGGCGTGCTCGCTGCCGCGGGGTGGGCGCCGCTCGCCGCGTGGGCCCTGGCGCTGGCCGCCGCGCTGGTGGTGGCGCGCCCGGCGTGGCGGGGACGCCTCCGGAGGAGGAACGCGCTGCGCGACACCGCGGCGCTGGTGGAGCGGGAGCAGGCGCTGCGGCGCGGCTCGCTCGTGGGGATCGTGGACGCGGCGGCCGGCACACCCGCCGGGACGTCGCCCGCGCTGGTGTCGCGCGCGGCCGAGCGGCTGGCGTCTTCGCTGCCGCGGGCGGCGTCCTGGGCACCCGAGGCGGCGCGCGGCCTCTCCCGCCGCCTGCGCGCGGGCGCGGCCGCCTGCGCCGCGGCGGCCGTCCTCGCAGCGCTCGCCTTCGCCTGGGCCGGTGACGCGGCGGCCGAGCTCGTCTCGCCGCTCCGGGCTCTGCGGGCGTCGCTGGGCGCGCGGGTCGAGATCGCGGTGTCGCCGCTCGCGGTGCGGCGCGGCGGCGCCGTGGCGGTGAGCGTCCGCTCTCCGGTGATCGCGGATGCGCGGCTGTTCGTGCGCGAGACCGGCGAGACCTGGCGTGCCGTCCCGCTCGCCGCGGCGGGATCGGATCGCGCGACGGCGCGCCTCGCCGACGTGACCGCGCCGCTCTTCGTGTACGCGCGCAGCGGCAAGCGGGCCTCCGATACGCTGCGGGTCGGCGTCATCGAGCCCCCGTTCGTCACGGAACTGGTTGTGACGGCGCGCTTCCCCGCGTACCTCGAGCGCGCGGACGAGACGCTGCCGACGGATTCGGGGCCGGTGGCGCTTCCGGTGGGGACCGTGCTCACGCTCCGCGGCGCGGCGAGCGCGACGGTTTCGGCCGCGGCGCTGGTGGGTCCGGCGCGCCGCGCGCTCTCCGCGTCGGGACGCGGCTTCGCCGGCGACCTGGTCGTCCGCCGCTCGGCGACGTGGCGGCTGGCTCTGGCGGACGCGTCGGGCGAGCCGTTTCCGGGTCCCCCGGCGGTGTTCGATCTCCGCGCGGTGCCCGACAGCGCGCCGGTCGTCGCGCTGCCGGCGCCCGGAGCGGACACCACCGCTCCGCTCGACCTCAGGCTCCCGCTCGTCGTGGACGCGCGCGACGACCACGCGCTCGGCCGGGTCGAGATCGTGAGCTGGCGGGTGAGCCGGCTCGGCTCCGTGGGCCCAAGAACCGTGGACACGGTGACCGGCGTCGCAGGGGCCGACCATGTGGTCCAGAGCGTCCTCCTCGACCTCAACGGCCGCGGGCTGCTGCCCGGCGACACGCTGCGGCTGTTCGCGCGCGCGACCGATCGGGCGCCGCAGCCCCACATTGGGGTGAGCCGCGAGTACGCGGTGCGCCTGCGCTCGATGGCGGAGCTGCGCGACGCCGTGCGCGCCGCAACTGACAGCCTGGCGCGCCGCGCGTCCGACCTGGCGGGTGATGCGGCGGCGCTGGGCCGGCGCACCGGGGACCTCGCGGCCCAGCGCAACCGCGGCGCCGGTACCGCCGACTCGACGCGGGCGCCGGTGGGCGACCAGACCCAGCGCTCCGGCGCGCCGCTGCCGTTCGAGCAGGCGCAGGAGGCGGGGCGGGTGCGCGACGAGCAGCAGCGGCTGTTCGAGCGCGCCGACAGCCTGCGGCAGGCGCTGGCCCGAGTGGCGGCGGCGGCCGAGCGCGCGGGGCTCACCGATTCCGCGTGGCAGCAGCGGCTGCGCGAGCTGGACCAGCTGCTGGAGCAGGCGGTGACGCCGGAGCTGCGCGCGCGCCTGGAGGAGCTCCGGGCGGCGCTGGAGCATCTGGACCCGCGGGCAGTCGAACAGGCGCTGCGTCGGCTCGCGGAATCACAGCAGGAGCTGCGGCGCCAGCTCGAGCGGAGCGCCGAGCTGTTCGAGCGTGCGGCGCTCGAGGGCTCGCTCCAGACCTTCGCCCAGAACGCGGAGGCGCTCCGCCAGGCGGAGCTGCAGTGGACGGACCGCGCTCCGGCCGAGCACGACACGACGGCGGCGGCCGAGGAGCAGCGCGCGCTCCGCCGCGAGGCGGATACGCTGCACGCCGGCCTCGAGGCGCTGGGTCCGCGGCTGGTGCAGCGAGGGGACAGCGAGGGCGCGGGGACGGTCGCGTGGGCCGCGCGGCAGGTCGCGCAGGCGGGTGCGAAGATGGAGGACGCGGGCGCCGCGATGTCCGCCGGGCGCCGCCAGGACGCCGGGCCGCGCGGCCAAGAGGCGGCGGATGCGCTGCGCGGCGTGAGCGACTCGCTGCGGGACCGGGAGGCGCAGATGGCGGCGGCGTGGCGCGCGGAGGTCCTGAAGCTGCTCCGCTCCGCGGAGACGGAGACCATCGTGCTCGCCGTGGAGGAGCAGGGCATGGCCGACCGGCTCCGCCGCGGCGAAGGCTCCGGCGACGCGAGCGGTCAGCAGTCGGCGCTCGAGCAGGGCGTGGATCAGGTCGCGCGGCGTCTCGGCGAGGCGTCGGGGCGGAACGCGCTGGTTTCGCCGCGGCTCGGCGCGGCGCTGGGGCTGGCGCGCCAGCAGATCGAGCAGTCGCGCCGGGCGCTGGAGGAGCCGCGGACCGATCCCGCCCTCGCCGCGTCCCGCGCGCAGGACGCGGCGCAGGCGCTCTCGTCCGCGGCCTTCCAGATCATGCGGACGGGGGACGACGTCGCGGGCGCGCAGTCGGGCTCGGGGTTCGCGGAGGCGCTCAAGCGGATGGCGGAGCTGGCGACCCGGCAGGGCGCGATCAACGGCCAGCTTAACGGCCTCCTGCCGATGCTGGGTCCGGGAATGTTCAGCGAGGCGGTGATGCAGCAACTGCGTGAGATCGCCGCCCGGCAGCGCGCGCTCGCCAACGAACTGGAGCGGCTGAGCGGCATGGGGCTCCAGGGCCGGCCGGAGGACCTGGCGCAGGAAGCCCGGCGGCTGGCGGACCGGCTCGAGCAGGGACAACTCGATCGGCGGACGCTGGAGCGCCAGCAGCAGCTGTTCCGGCACATGCTCGACGCGGGCCGCACGCTCCAGAGCGACGAAGAGGACGCGGAGCGCAAGAGCGAGACGGCGCGCGAGCACGCCGCGAGCATTCCGGCGGGGACGGTGCCGCGGGAGCCGGGGCTCCGATACGCGATCCCGACATGGGACCAGCTCAAGTCGCTCTCCCCGGCCGAACGGGCGATGGTGCTCGACTACTTCCGGCGGATCAATGCCCCGGGCCGCTAGGGCGCTCGTTCTTCTGCTCGCGCTGGCGGCCGCGGCGCCGGTGCGCGCGGCGGGGCAGGAGATCCTGCTCCGCGCGATGGACCTGGAGCAGGTGGGAGCGTGGAACGAAGCGGGGATGCTGTACCGCCAGGTGCTCGCTGACGAGCCCACCAACGCCGCGGCGCTGCTCGGCCTGGAGCGCGTGTTCGTCCAGCCGGCGCAGCGGGACACGGTGCTGGCCTTCGCGGAGCGCGCGATCGCCGCGAACCCCGCGGCGCCGACCGCCTACGCCGTCGCGCTGCGCACGCTGCGCGCGATGGGCCGGGACTCGCTCGCGGCTGCGGCCTTGGCGCGGTGGGTGGCGGTGGACTCCGCCAGCCCGGCGCCCTACCGGGAGTGGGCGCGACTCTCGTTCAGGGCCGGGCGCGTGCAGGACGCGCGCGATGCGGTCCTGCTGGCGCGGCAGCGGCTGCGGGACCCGTCGGCGCTCGCGCCCGAGATGGCGCAGATCGAGGTGCAGCACGGGGACTGGGCGGCTGGGGCCGGCGAGTGGCGGGCCGCGGTTGGGGTGCAGGACGCCTACGCGGAGGCGGCGTCCTTCAGTCTCCGGCCCGCGCCCGCGGCGGCGCGTGACGCCGTGATCGGCGCCCTGACCGCGTCGGGCCAGGGTGCGCCGGCCGGCCGGCGGGTGGCGGCGGATCTGCTGCTGGGGTGGACCGAGCCGGGCCGCGCGTGGGCGCTGCTCAAGGACGCGTTGCCAGCGTCCGATTCGCTCCGGGTCGTCGCGCTGCAGACCTTTGCCGAGCGGGCCCGCTCGCTCGACGGGCCCGATGCGCAGCGCGCGGCGGGCGGAGCCTACGACTTGTTGGCGGCGGCGCTCCCGCCGGAGGACGCGGGACCGACCAGGATCGAGAGCGCCCAGGCCTACGCTGCGGCGGGCGACACCGCCGACGCGAGGCGGGTGCTGCGGAGCCTCGCGGCGGACCCGTCCGCCGACGGCGCGACCCGTTCCGCGGCGGCGGCCGCGATGGTCGAGCTGCAGGTGCGGGAGGGGAACCCGGAGGCGGCCGAGCGAACGCTCGCCGGCGCTGTCACCCGTCTCAGCGGCACGGAGCGGGAGCGGCTCGACCGCGTCATCGCGCGCGGCTGGCTGCGGCTCGGCGCGCTCGACCGGGCGGAGCGCGCGGTGGCCGGCGACTCGTCGCTCGCCGGGGACGAGGTGCGCGGCTGGGTGGCGCTGTACCGCGGGCGCCTGGCGGATGCGCGGCAGCTACTGCGCGGCGCCGGGGCGTCGGTGGGCGATCGCGCGCTGGCGCCGCTGCGGGCCGAGACCGTGGCGTTGATCGACGCGGTGGGACGCGACACGCTGCCCGAGCTGGGCGCCGCGCTGCGCCTCGCCGCGCGCGGCGACTCACTCCAGGCGTCGCGCGCCCTGGTCGCGGTGGCGCGCGGCCTTGGCGATTCCGCCGCGACGGGCGAGGCGGAGCCCACCCTGCTCGCGTGGGCGGCCCGGCTCGCCGCCGCGGGCGGCGACTCGGCGCGCGCGGAGACACTGTGGCTGGAGGTGGCCGACCGGTACGGCGCCTCCGACGCGGCGCCGGCGGCGGAGCTGGAGCTCGCCCGTGCCCTCGCCGGCCGCGGCGACCTCAAGGCGGCGGCCCGGCGCCTCGAAGCGATGATCCTGGCGCATCCCGAGAGCGCCCTGGTGCCCGAGGCGCGCCGCGAGCTGGATCGGGTGCGCGGCCTGGTGCCCCGTTCGTGAAGCGGCGCGATTTCCTCGGCGCCGTCGGAGGCGCAGCCGCGGTCCTCTGGAGGCACGGAGGCACGGCGGCACGGGGGCGCCGTGCGGCCGACACGGTGTCGCCTTCCCGTGCCTCTGTGCCTCCGCGCCTCGGTGCCTCGCTGTTGGTCCCCATGGACCAGGAGCAGACCAACCACCTCAAGGCCTATGGGCTCGCCTACGACGCCGTGAAGCGCGGCGGCCACACCGAGTGGCTGCTCAACTACCGCGGGGGATCGTTCCTGATCCCGGACGACGGGATCGCGCGCCGCGCCGCCACGCTCGCCGGCATCGCCGTCGCGGGCGTGTCGGACGCCGACGTTCTGGACATCCGGGGTACGATCGAGCAGGCCAACATGGACGCCGTGCCGCTCGAGAAGGCGCCGCGCGTCGCGATCTACTCGCCACCCTTCGCCCCGCCGTGGGACGACGCAGTGACGCTCGCGCTCCGCTACGCCGACATCCCCTTCACGCGCGTCTGGGACCCGGAGGTCCTCGGCGGGCGGCTGGCCGACTTCGACTGGCTGCACCTGCACCACGAGGACTTCACCGGACAGTACTCCAAGTTCTACCTCTCCTACGCGGGCGCGTCCTGGCTGGCCGACATGGTGCAGGAGAACCAGGCGGCGGCGCGCACGCTCGGGTTCGCCAACGTGCCCGCCCTGAAGAAGGCGGTGGCGCGCCGCATCCGCGCCTCCGTCGAGGGCGGCGGCTTCCTGTTCGCGATGTGCACGGCGACCGAGACGCTGGAGCTGGCTTTGGCCGCGCACGACGTGGACATCGCGGCGGAGTTCGCCGACGGCACTCCGATGGACGGCGACGCCGACGCCAAGCTCGACTGGACCCAGGCGCTGGCGTGCAAGGACGCGCACCTCGAGCGGAACCCGGCGATCCCGGCCTTCTCGGACATCGACGGGCACCAGGTCAACAATCCGGCGCTGCGCCAGCCGCTCGGCGCCTTCGAGCTGTTCAACTTCAGCGCCAAGATCGATCCGGTGCCCACGATGCTGGTGCAGTGTCACCGGCAGGTGATCCCGGACTTCTACGGCATCACCACGAGCTTCACGCGCCGCACCCTCAAGGCCGCCGACGTCATCCTGGCCGAGGAGCCGGGCGCGCCGTGGGTGAAGTACATCCACGGCGACCTCGGCCGCGGGACCTGGACCTATCTCGGCGGCCACGACCCCGAGGACCCGCAGCACCAGGTCGGGAATCCGCCGACCGACCTGTCGCTGCATCCGACGTCGCCGGGCTACCGGCTCATCCTCAACAACGTGCTCTTCCCCGCGGCGCGGAAGCGCGAACTCAAGACGTGAGCGCGGCGCGGCTCGGCGCCGCGGCCCGCTCCGCCATCGCCGCGGCGATCGCGGAGGCCGGCGGCCGCGAGGTATCGTTCGTCGCCGACGTCGCCCCCGATGGAACGGTGCAGGGCGCGGAGCCCGTCGCACGCGGCACGGTGGACGCGGTGCTGGCCCTGCCGGGCGTGGCTTCCCGCGGGCAGATGGTGCTGCACAACCACCCGAGCGGACTGCTGGAGCCCTCCACCGCCGATCTCGACGTCGCCGTGCGCCTGCACGACGGCGGCGTTGGGTTCGGGATCGTGGACAACCGGGCCGACGAACTCTACGTCGTCGTCGAGGTGCCGAAGCCGCGCGGCACCGAGCCGCTCGATCCCGTCGCCGTCGCGAGGCTCCTGGCGCCCTCGGGCCCCGTGGCGCGCGAGCTGGGCGCGCACGAGGACCGGCAGAGCCAGCGCGACATGGCGGCCTACGTCGCCGACGCCTACAACGACGGCACGGTCGCGGTGCTCGAGGCCGGGACCGGGATCGGGAAGAGCTTCGCGTATCTCGTGCCCGCGATCCGGTGGGCCGTGGTGAACGGCGAGCGCACCATCGTCTCGACCAACACCATCAACCTGCAGGAACAGCTGGTCGGGAAAGACCTGCCGCTCCTGGCGCGCGCCCTCGGCACCCAGGACCGCCCGGTGCGCTATGCGCTGCTCAAGGGGTGGCGCAATTACGTCTGCCTGACGCGCCTGGAGCAGGCGCAGCGGGGCGTCGGCACGCTCCTGGAGCCGGATCGGCGCGACGAGCTGGAAGCCATAGCGTCGTGGGCCGCGCACACGTCGGACGGCAGCCTCTCCGACCTGTCGTTCACGCCGAGCCCCGAGGTGTGGGACGAGGTCGCGGCCGAGTCGGACCTGTGCAGCCGGCTGCGCTGCCCGCACTTCGACGGGTGCTTCGTCTTCGAGGCGCGGCGCCGCGCCGCCGACGCGGACGTGGTGGTGGTGAACCACCACCTCCTGGCGAGCGATCTCGCCGTGCGGCGCGCGCAGGGGAACTTCGAGGAGGCGGCGGTACTCCCGCCGTATCGCCGCGCGGTGCTCGACGAGGCGCACCACCTGGAGGACACGGCCGCCACGCACCTCGGGATGCAGGCCACGTCGCGCGGCGTGGAGCGGCTGCTCTCGCGGCTGGAGCGCGGCAACCGCGGCGTCCTGCCGGCGCTGCGGGGCGCTCTGGCGGCCGAGGCCGACGAAGACCTGCGCGAGACGGGGACGGAGTTGATCGAATCGCGGCTCCGCCCGGCGCTGGCGGACGCGCGGCGCAGCGCCGAGCTGCTGTTCCGGATCCTCGACGCCTACCTGGCGGGCAAGGCGGACAACGTCGTCCGCCTCGGCGACGCGTTCGCGGAGGACCCCATCTGGTCCGCCGCGGGCGGTGGGCTCGGCGACGCGCTCGACAACTTCGGCTACGCCCTCGGCCTGGTCCGGGAGGCCGTGGTGGCGCTCGCCGAGCGGCTGGGCGCGGAGGAGCCGGCGGACCGGATCCGGTCGCTCGCCGGCGAGCTGCGCGGGCTGTCCAACCGCCTGGAGGCCGCGCGCGACGCGGTGCGCGCGACGCTCCGGCCCCCGGCCGGACTGCCCCCGACGGTGCGCTGGATCGAGCGGCGCGGAGGCGCGCACGTCGCGCTGGCCGCCGTGCCGCTGGAGCTGGCGCCGCTCCTCAAGGAGCTGCTCTTCGACCGGGTCGAGACGATCACGCTGACCAGCGCGACGCTGGCGACCGGCGGCTCCTTCGACTTCCTGGCGCAGCGCCTTGGCCTCGATCTGCCGCCCCCGCGCCAGGGGGTGCGCGAGGTGCTGCCGTCGCCCTTCAACTACCGCGACCAGTGCCTGTTCGTCGTGCCCGACGACTTGCCCGAGCCGCGGGACGATGCAGAGGGACACGGCACGCGGGTCGCCGAGATCGTGGCGGACCTCGCCCACGCCTCCGACGGCGGGCTGTTCGTGCTCTTCACCAGCCACCGCGCCCTGCGGCTGGCGGCCGCCGCGCTCGGCGCGCGCGCCGACGTCGCGGGACGCTGGCCGCTGCTGGTGCAGGGCGACGCCCCGCGCGATCAGCTGCTGCGCCGCTTCCGCGACGCCGGCTCGGCGATCCTCCTGGGCACCGATTCGTTCTGGGAGGGCGTGGACGTGCCCGGGCTCGCGCTCAGGGCCCTGGTGATCGCCAAGCTCCCGTTCCGCGTGCCGACCGAGCCCTTGACCGCCGCGCGCTGCGAGGCGATCGAGGCGGCCGGCGGTGACCCGTTCAACGAGTACCTGGTGCCGCTCGCCGGGCTGAAGCTCAAGCAGGGCTTCGGCCGGCTCATCCGCTCGCGGACGGATGTCGGAGTGGTGGTGCTGCTCGATCCCCGGGTGCTGCGGAAACGGTATGGGGGAGCGCTCCTGGCGGGATTGCCCGACGCGACGAGACTCGTCGGTCCATGGCACGAGGTTCTGGGAGAGATCCAGGCGTTTTACGAGCTGCACGGCATCATGAGTGAGAGGTAAGAGGGCAAGGGCGTGAGAAGGCAAAAAGTGAGACGTGAGAAGGTTGAGTGCGTGAGAGGTGAGACGGCCCTTCTCACTTCTTACGCTTCTCCCCCTCTCACGTCTCACCTTGCCCTCTCACGCGTCATCCCTCTCGCTTCTCACGCTTCCAGCTGAGGAGCCGTCCGATGAGAAGACCCGGCAAGATCGTCTGTGTGGGCCGCAATTATGTCGAGCACGCAAAGGAGCTCGGCAACGAGGTTCCGAAGGAGCCCCTGCTGTTCCTCAAGCCTCCCTCGTCGGTCGTCTTCGACGGGGAGCCGATCGTCCTGCCCGACATGTCGCGGCGCGTCGAGCACGAGGGCGAGATCGGGGTGATCATCGGGACGCGGCTCCGGCAGGGCGACGACGCGGCGGCGCGAGCCGCGGTCGCCGGCATCACCTGCGTCAACGACGTGACGGCGCGCGACCTCCAGAAGTCCGACGGCCAGTGGACCCGGGCCAAGGGGTTCGACACATTCTGCCCGATGGGGCCGGGGCTGATGCCGGTGGACGCGGGCTTTAACTTCTCGGGCCTCGAAGTCGTCTGCCGTGTGAACGGGGTGGAGCGCCAGCGGGGACGCGCCGCCGACATGGTCTTCGGCATCCCGACGCTGCTCGCGTTCATCTCGCGGGTCATGACGCTGGAGCCGGGGGACCTGGTGGCCACCGGCACGCCGGCCGGGATCGGGCCGCTGGTGGACGGCGACCTGGTCGAAGTCGAGATCCCGGGCGTCGGCGTGCTCAGGAACCCCGTCCGTTCGCGCTAGGTCGTGCCTGAACGCCGAGTTGGACGTACTTTTCACCCGTCGTGGGGTATGACTGCAGCGCGCAGCACGAGCGCGCCGCCGGGCGTAGTCCTGATGGATCCCGTGGTCTCGTGCACCCGCCTTCCCGGAGCCGTCCGGTGGCCCAACTGTCCAAGCGCATAGGCAAGTTCCCTGGCTACCCCCTCGCCGAGATCCCGCGCCGCAAGCGGGAGCTGCTGGCCGCCGGCGTGGACGTCATCGATCTCGGGGCGGGGGACGCGGACGTGCCGCCGCCCGCGGTCGCGGTGCGGGCATTGACGGAGGCGCTGAAGGACCCGGCGATGAGCCGGTACGGCTTCCAGCTCGGCCTGCCGGCGTTCCGGGAGGCCGTCGTGAGCTACCACCAGCGGCGCTTCGGCACGGCGTTCGACCCGATGGCGGAGGTGCTCCCGCTGCTCGGGTCCAAGGAGGGGCTGGCGCACCTCGCGCTCGCGACCTGCGACCCGGGGGACGTCTGCCTCGTGCCGGAGCCCGGCTACCAGTGCTACATCGGGGGCGCGGTGGCATCGGGCGCCGAGGCGCGCATCGCCCCGCTCCTCGCCGAGAAGAACTTCCTGGTCGAGCTCGGCGAGCTGCCCCGGGACGTGCTGCGCCGGACGCGGCTGGTCTACCTCAACTACCCGAACAACCCGACGGCCGCCGTCGCGCCGCGCGACTATCTCGAGCGCACCGTCGCGGTGTGCCGCGAGCACGGGATCGCGCTCGCCTACGACAACCCCTACGTCGAGGTCACCTTCGACGGCTACAAGGCGCCGAGCATCTTCGAGATCGAAGGCGCGCGGGACGTCGCGCTGGAGTTCCACTCCTGCTCGAAGACGTTCTCGATGACCGGGTGGCGACTCGGGTGGGTCGTGGGCAACCGCGACCTGATCAAGGCGCTGACTACCGTCAAGTCGTACCACGACACCGGGCCGTTCCTCGCGATCCAGGCGGCCGGCGCGGCTGTCCTCGACCGCGCCGAGGAGATGGCGAAGGACACGGTGCGGCTGTTCGAGTCCCGCCGCGACGTCACCCTGAAGGCCCTCGCGGCGGCCGGCTTCGAGGTCGCGCCGCCCAAGGCGACCCTCTATCTCTGGGTGCCGCTCCCCGAAGGGATGCAGTCGGCGGAGTTCACCAAGAAGGCCATGGAGGAGGAGGGCGTGATCACCCTGTCCGGGAGCGCGTTCGGCCCGTCGGGGGAGGGGTTCTTCCGCATCGCGCTGACGGTCGGCGCGGAGCGGCTTGCCGAAGGCGCGGAGCGCCTGGGGCGCGTGCTTGCCAGAGCGTAGAAGCTTCGTCCTCCCGCGCGTCCGCACCTTCCCGCGGTGGTGGCTCGTCCCTTCGGTGGCGGCCCACGTCGTGGTGCTGACGGCCGTGGTGAAGTCGAGCCTGGAGCATCGCTTCGCGGCGGATCGGGCGAACATCTTCGTGCTCGCGGCGGCGCCACCGCCGGGGACCGAGACTGCGGCGCTGAGCCTGCCCGGGCCGTCGTCCGCGCCGCGGCGGCCGGCGCGGGCGGCGGGCGTGGCGGTCGGCGCCGGTCCCGCTGCTCCGGCGGCGCTGGACACTACGCGCCTGGCGATCCACGTCGGCGCCGGCGGCAGCGATACGACGGCGACGGCGACCAGCGGCGCGCGCTCGGGGCGCGACTATGCCGGCCGCGGCGTCGCCGCGCTCCAGCCCGCGCTCGGCAGCGGGGCGGCTTGGGTGCGGCCGCTGATCGACCTGACGTTCACGAATCGCCCCATCCGTCTCGATTCGGCGGTGGCGATGCGGATGCGGGCGATGGCCGATTCGGTGGAGAAGCACCCGGTGCGCGACCCCTACGCCGATCCCTACACCTCGCGGCCGTGGACCTTCAAGTCCGGCGGCAAGACCTACGGGCTCGACGCCCAGGGGCTGCACCTCGGCAGCTTCACGATCCCCACGGCGCTCCTGGCGTTCCTTTCGATGCCGCAGGGGAACATCGATCAGGCGCGGGCCAACAACGCCCTTATGGGGATGCGCGCCGACATCCTGCGCGCCGCGGCGCGTGCGGATGCCGAGGCCGATTTCCGCCAGGCGGTCCGCGACCTCCGCGCCCGGAAGGACAAGGAGCGCCAAGAGCAGCAACAGCAACAGCAGCAGCCGCAGCAGCCGCAGCAGCCGGCCCAGCCGTGAAGCTGATCGACACGGACGACACGATCCTGATCGTCACGGGGACGGAGATCCCTGCCGAGATGAACGACCGCCCGCTCGCTTACCGTCTCAAGGCCGAGATCGACCGCCGCGGGGAAGGGAGGGCGTTCCGCGGCGCCGTCGTCGTTTCCGATGCCTGGTTCGTTCAGAACCGGATCTTCCATCTCTGCTCGGCCGTCGCCGTGGGCGGCCCCGGCGTCAACGCCCTCGCCGCCAGCCTGGTCGAGGAGCTGCCAATGCTGGTCCGGCGTGACGACCGCGTCTTCGTCCAGGGGAAATGGGACGGCGAGGAGAAGCGGGCCAGCCTCTGGGGGATGGACCGCACCGCCACGGCGCAGGCGGTCGAGGTGTTCCTCAAGGAGGGGCACTGCGACGCCTTCCTGAATGCGGCCTGGAAGCTCGTAGAGGCCGGTGGCCTGCCGCCGCTCGGGCGCCGGCCCGGGCTCGGCTAGCCGCGCTCTTCACGCGGAGAAGGCGAAATGCGAACGACGCTCAGCCTGTGGAGTGCCGTGCTCGTGGCCAGCCTCTCGATGCCGGCCCGCGCGCCGGCCCAGGCTCCGCCGCCGACCGGGGCGGATTCCGCGCAGGCCACGCTCTATCTCGTCGGGTACGCGCACCTCGACACGCAGTGGCGGTGGGAGTATCCGCAGGTGATCGCGGAATTCCTCCCCAACACGATGCACGAGAACTTCACCCTGTTCGAGAAGTACCCCCACTACATCTTCAATTTCAGCGGCGCCAACCGGTACCGGATGATGCGGGAATACTATCCGGCCGATTTCGCGCGGGTGAAACAGTACGTCGCCGCCGGCCGGTGGTTTCCTGCCGGCTCCTCGATGGAGGAGAACGACGTCAACTCCCCCTCCGCCGAGTCCATCCTGCGACAGCTGCTGTACGGGAGCGAGTTCTTCCGTCACGAGTTCGGCCGGACCAGCGCCGAGTTCATGCTCCCGGACTGCTTTGGATTTCCGGCCTCGCTCCCCAGCATCCTCGCGCATGCGGGGATCATCGGCTTCAGCACGCAGAAGCTGACCTGGCACTCGGCGAACGGGATTCCCTTCAACGTCGGCGTCTGGGAGGGACCGGACGGCCACGGCGTGATCGCCGCGCTGAACCCCGGCAGCTACACGAGCGAGGTCGACGGAGACCTGAGCAATAATCAAGCGTTGCTCGGCGGCATCCGCGACCAGGGTAGTCGCAGCGGCTTGTTCGCCCACTACAGCTACTACGGCACCGGCGATGTGGGGGGCGCGCCGACGGACAGCTCGGTGATGTGGGTGGAGCGGAGCGTGACGTCGAACGGGCCGGTGCGGGTCGTCTCGTCCACGGCGGAGCAGATGTTCCGCGACATCACCCCGCAGCAGCGCGCTCGCCTCCCCCGCTACCGCGGGGACCTGCTCCTGATCGAGCATTCCGCAGGCTCGATCACCTCCGAGGCGTACCAGAAGCGGTGGAACCACGAGAACGAGCTGCTGGCCGACGCGGCCGAGCGCGCGTCGGTCGCGGCGAGCTGGCTCGGCACCCGGCGCTACCCGATGGCGCGGCTCAATGACGCCTGGACCCTCGTCATGGGCGGCCAGTTCCACGACATCCTCCCGGGCACGGCGACGCCCCGAGCCTTCCAGTTCTCCTGGAACGACGACGTGGTCGCAATGAACCAGTTCGCGGGGGTGTTGAGCGACGCGACGGAGGCTGTCGCCTCTCGGCTGAACACGACCGCGCGGGGGACCGCCGTCGTCGTCTACAATCCGCTCTCCATCGAGCGCGAGGACGTGGTGGAGGCCGCGGTGACGCTCCCTGGCGGCGTTCCGGCCGCCGTGCGCGTCGTCGGACCGGACGGGCGGGAAGTCCCCGCACAGCTTGGAGCCGCCACGGGGGACACGGCGACGGTGATCTTCCTCGCCCGCGTCCCCTCGTCCGGCTTCGCCGTGTACGACGTGCGCGGGGTGGCGTCCGCGGCTCGCGTGGCGCGATGGCCGCTGTCCGTGACCGACTCCACACTCGAGAACGCGCGCTACCGCGTCCGGCTCGACGCGAACGGCGACATCGCCGGCGTCTACGACAAGGTCCTCCGCCGCGAGCTGCTTTCCGGCCCGGCGCGTCTCGCCTTCCAGCACGAGAAGCCCACCCAGTGGCCGGCCTGGAACATGGACTGGGCCGACCAGCGGCAGCCTCCGCGCGGCTACGTCGGCGGTCCCGCCCGCGTCACCGTGGTGGAGCGGGGGCCCGCGCGGGTGGCGGTCCGGGTCGAGCGCGTGGCCGACAGCTCGCGCTTCGTCCAGACGCTGCGGCTCGCCGCGGGCGACGCCGGGAACCGCCTCGAGGTCTTCAACGCGATCGACTGGCGCACGGCGGAGACTGCGCTCAAGGCGACGTTCCCTCTGGCGGCGGCGAACCCGGTGGCCACTTACAACTGGGAGGTGGGCACGATCGCGCGGGGGAACGACGACTCGACGAAGTACGAGGTCCCGTCGCACCAGTGGTTCGACCTCACCGACACGGGCGGCGCGTACGGCGTCACCGTGCTCTCCACGTACAAGATCGGCTCCGACAAGCCCGACGACCACACGCTGCGGCTCACGCTCCTCTACACGCCCGGCATCAGCGGCGTTTACGAGGACCAGGGGACGCAGGACTGGGGTCACCACGAGGTCAGCTACGGCCTGATGGGCCACGCCGGCGACTGGCGCCGGGCGCTTAGCCAGTGGCAGGCGATGCGGCTCGACCGCCCGCTCATCGCCTTCGAGAGCCCGAAGCATCCGGGACCCCTCGGCAGGCGCTTCTCGCTCGTCAAGACGAGCACCGCCGGCGTGCGCGTGACGGCCGTCAAGCGCGCCGAGGAAAGCGACGATGTCATCGTCCGCCTGGTGGAGCTGAATGGGCAGGCGCTGCCGCGGGTGCGGATCAGCTTTGCCGCGCCGGTGTTGTCCGCCCGCGAGGTGGACGGGCGCGAGGAGCCGCTGGGGAAGGCGACCGTGACCGGCGGTGCGATCGTGACCTCGTTCGGCCGGTACCAGCTCCGCACCTTCGTGGTGCGCCTGCGGCCGCCCGCCGCGCGGGCGGCCGCACCCCGGTGGCAGGCCGTGACGCTGCCCTACGATCGCGCGGTGGCCACCGCAGACGGCGCGCATGCGAACCCCGGCTTCGACGCGGCGGGTCAGGCTCTCGCGGCCGCGATGCTCCCCGACACGATCCGGTACGGCGGGATCGGCTTCCGCCTCGCAACGCCGGACGGGCCGGACGCCGTCGTCACCCGCGGCCAGACGATTCCGCTGCCCGAAGGCTCCTTTACGCGTCTCTACGTCCTCGCGGCCTCGTCGGACAGCGACCGGACAGCCGCCTTCCGCGTGGGCGACTCGACCGCACAGCTCACGATCCAGGATTGGGGCGGGTTCATCGGGCAGTGGGACACGCGCCTGTGGAACAAGGTGCCGGTGCCGGTGCCGCCCCAGCCCGACTCCGCGGATACGACTCGCGCGGCGCGCCGGGCGCGCTTCCTGATCTCTCGCGCACGGGCAGGCAATCCGGTCACCCGCGACGTGTACGCGGGCCTGGTGCCGGGCTTCATCAAGCGGGCGAACGTTGCGTGGTTCGCTTCGCACCGGCACACGGCCGACGGGGCCAACGAGCCGTACGCGTACTCGTACCTGTACGCCTATGCCGTGGACCTGCCGCCCGGCGCGCGCACCCTCACGCTCCCGGACGACGACAGGATCCGCGTGCTGGCGGTGAGCGTGTCGGACGAGCAGCCGGGCGCTCGCCCCGCGCAGCCCCTGTACGACACGCTGCGAAGGTAGGCGATGCGAGGGGTGACCAGGCAGGACGGCCGGCGCTCGCGATGAGTCGCTCCGACGCGGCAACGCCGAGCGCACCGGTCGCGGCGTTACTCTTTCCCGCCCCGGGCGTCTATGTAGTACGTCACGGCCGCGCCACGCGGCCTCGCAGCGGACAACCAGCCAGGGAGTGTACATGTCGCGCCGGGGAGTTCTCTCCAGAATCGCGGTGCTTGCCGCCGCAGGGCTTCTCACCGCCTGCACGGGGCGCGGCGAGTCCACGTCTGCCGCCGCGGGCGTGCGGGCCACCGTCAGCCTCGCGCGATCGGGGCTGGTCACCAGCGCCGTGATGGGCCAGCTCGTGTCCGATCTCACGGGCGGCCGGGTGCCGTTGGCGTCCGTCGACTCCCTCGCGGTGACGGTGACGCAGGTGGATGTTCTCCCCGACTCCGTGCTGGCCGCGTGCCGGCCGCCGGTGGGGGATTCGGCGCACGGCTTCCGTCCCGGGCCTCCCGGTGACATGGGAGGTGTGCCCGGGATGAACGGGCCCGGCGGCCCCGGGGCGTGCGCAGCCTGGCAAGCGGGCCACGGGATGATGGGTCCGCCGCCCGGTCCAGGTGGCCCTCCGGATTCGGTGACGCCGTTCCCACGCCCCGACGATCCGCGGACGCACGGGGACAGCCTGCTGCCGCCAGATTCCGGCTGGGGCTCGCGTCCCAATCAGTGGTACAGCCTGACGGTGGTGAGCGGCGGCCGGATCGACCTGATGCACCTGCCGACGGACACCACGCACGGGCTGCTGCTGGCCTCGGACACGATCCCCGCCGGCGCGTACGGCGCGGCGCGCCTGATCATCAGCGACGCCACGCTCTGGCTCAACACGGCGGTGACGACCGCAAACGGCGTGACGCTGCAGCCGAATACGGGCTACACGGTGGAGCTGCCGCATCGCGGCGGCGAGCCGATGGGCATCATGACGAACGCGGGCTTCACGGTGCCGTCGGGCGGCGGGAACGTCGTGCTGATCTTCGACGCGAGTCAGATGTTCGCGACGCCCATCGTTACGGACAGCGGGAAGGTGGTGCTGGGACCGGTGCTGCGGCCCCACAGGGGACACTGAAAGCAGGGGTTAGGGATTAGGGACTAGGGGTTAGGGCGTAGGGCCTAGCGCTCCGCCCCTCACACGACGCGGCCGGCGACTTCCAGCGAGTTGCCGGCCGCTGTCCAAGTCGGTCAGGGGACTTCGGAGAGCCACCCATCCAGTACGACCGCATTCCTACTGACCCAGCGCGGCGAGATCAGGAACTGCCGTCCGTCCGGCGTCACCTCGACCTGGAACGGCCTGCCGTCGAACCGGAACAGCAGCCGAGGCGTCCCGATGCGCAGCGATGGGCCGGGTGCGACACTGGCTGCGAACATTGTGTTCAGCGGGCCGAGGAAGAAGAGTTCGCGCGAGTCGCCCCGCCATCGGGGGTTGCTACCGCCCGCAGCGGATACCCGCACCGCCGGCGCGCGCCCCGAGGCACTCGTCACATAGATCTCCGGTGTGCCACTCTCGGCGCTCTCGTAGGCGATCCAGCGGCCATCCGGCGAGTAGCGGGCGTCCGTCGCGCTCGGCGGGAAATTCTCCGCCGCTCGGACCGAACCGTCGCTCAGGTCGAGCGCCACGATTCCCACTCTCCCGGTCGAATCGGCGACCCAACTCGGTGTCGGGCCCAGCAGCAAGGCCTCTCCATGGGGCGACCAGTCAAGGGGAATCCTACAGGACCGCAGCAGCAGGCTGTCGGTGCCGCGTTCCAGGTCATACACACGAACCGTGCACGGGCGGCCCGGGCCCCACGACCAGTACGCGAGCCTCCGGTCGTCCGGGCTGAAGACCGGATATACCCCGGTGCCGGTGTCGAGTCTGGTCGACAGGTTCCGGCGAAGATCGGACAGCCAGAGGCCGACGACGTCGCCGCCGGAGGCCAGCAGCGGCCTCCGGTGAGCCACGCGGTGCGTCCAGGTGCCTTCGAGGAGGTTGAGGGAATCCCCGGTCGCGCCGCCTCGGTCCACCTGGCGTGGCGCGCGGTCGCCCATCATCTCGAGGTAGACGAGCCGCCCCCGCCCCCCGGCCGTGGCCGAGAGATTGCCCGAGCCTCCGGCAACCGAGACCGGCAGCGGGAATGGCTCTCCGCGAAGCCGCGGTGGCGAGCCGCCGACTCGCTGCGCGAACAGCAGGTAGTTCGCCGCCAGGCCGCCGAAGACCAGGAGCCCCCGATCGGCTCGAATCGGGCTGTACCCGCGCCCGAGCAGCGCCTCTGTCCCTGTGCGGAGATTGAAGGCACGCAACTGATTCTGACCCAGCAGCGAGAAGACCACCTCGGCGCCGTCATCCAGGAAGAGCGGCCGCTGGAAGACATCGGGCCGGAAGCCTGAGTCGGAGAGCGCCAATGCGCATCCGCCCCGTGGCGTTGTACGGAACAGCCCACCAAGTGCTGCGAAGACGATCGTTCCGTCGCGGCTCCATGCGCCTCCCAAGCTCCGGGGCGCGGGGCACAGGGTGGAGACGGCACTGGACGCGAGTTGGAGGCGAGACAGCGTGTCGCGCGCGAAGAAGCCGAGCTGGCGGCCGTCCGGGGACCAGAACGCGGACTGCGCCCCCTCGGTGCCCGGCAGCCTGCGAGCCCCGAGCGTGTCGAGCGGGCGAAGCCAGAGGCTCCTTTGGCCATCGGGCCCGAGCGCCACGAAGGCCAGTTGCCGACCGTCGGGGGAGAGCGCCAGCGAGAACTCGTCGGCGAACTCGTAGCCCTCGGGCGGCTCGATGGTCGTCATGACCCGCCCGCCGGTCTCCACCTTCGGTGCCGAGCGCGACAACCCCAAGCCGATCGCCACCGCCAGCGATACGACCGCCACCGCCCACGGCAACGCCCTCCGGAGCATGGGCGGCCGAATATCGACGGTCCGCGAGGCAACGAGGGGCGCCGCCGCACCGGGTCGTGTCAGTGCGTCGGCGAACTGCGCCGCAGTGGCGAAGCGGTCGGCCGGGAGCTTGGCGAGCGCGACGTCGAGCGCCGCCGCAACGTGCACCGGCACCGTGGGCCGCAGCTTCCCGATCGGCGTCACCGTCGCCGTTAGCACCTTCGCCACGACTGCTTGGATCGTCGGCCCGGTGTGCGGCGGCTCCCCCGCCAGCAACTCGTACAGCACGCACGCCAACGAGTAGATGTCGCTCCGTGCGTCGAGCTCGCGGTCCCCCGTCGCCTGCTCCGGGCTCATGTACTGCGGCGTCCCCAGCGAGAGTCCCGTCTCGGTGAGCCGGTTGCCGCCCGCCCGCCGCAGCGCCAGGGCGATGCCGAAGTCGGCGATCAGGGCCTGCCCCTCCTCGAGCAGGATGTTCTCCGGCTTGATGTCCCGGTGCAGCACGCCGCGCCGGTGCGCGTAGTCCAGGGCGCCCGCCACCTGCGTCACCAGCCGCACCGCCTCCTCCACGCCGAGCTGCTTCTCCCGCGCGAGCCGCTCGCGCAGGGACTCGCCCTCCACGAATGGCATCACGTAGAAGAGCAACCCCTCCGCCTCTCCCGAGTCGAACAGCGGCAGGAGGTGCGGATGCTGGAGACTGGCGGTGAGGTGGATCTCCTTGAGGAACCTCTCGGCACCGAGGACCGCGGAGAGTTCGGGGCGGAGGACTTTGAGGGCGACCTTCCGGTGGTGCTTCAGGTCCTCGGCGAGGTAGACGGTGGCCATGCCGCCGGCACCGAGCTCGCGCTCGATGCGGTAGCGTTCCGCGAGGTCGCGACGAAGCGTGTCAACAACGTCCACCGCTCCACCGCCGTTCTGGGAGATGCGCTAACGTAGCGGTCGGCTCCTCGAGCGGCCAGCAAGCAGTGGGGCTAGCGGGCTTCTGCGTGTCATACGATAGACGAATGGAGCAGTCGGGTTCCAGGCTGGAGCGGAGCGGGAGGGGGACGCGGGCCTAGGCGCTCGCGGCGGCGCGCAGCCGCGCGAGGACCTGATCCTTCCCGATCACGGCCACCAGCTCGTTGACCGGCTCGGAAACGAGCCCCCCCGTGAGCGCGATGCGCACCGGCTGCATCACCGCGCCCGCCTTGAGGCCCTTCGCCTCGGCCAGCTGGCGCAGCGCGGCCTCGAGCGGCGCGGGCGTCCAGTCCGACACGCCGGCCAGCGCATGGGCCGCGTCGGCCAGCGCCGCGCGGTAGGCCGTCGGGTCCTTGGCGACGAATTCCGCGGCCTTCTCGTCGAACACCACCGGGTCGAGCCCCGCGCGTAGCCGGGCCCGGTGCGCCACGTCCAGCGTCGTCCGGCCGCGCGGCAGCACCGCCGCCACCAGCTCGATGGCCCGCGCCGCTTCGAGGCCGGCGAGTGCGTCGCCGATCAAGCCGGCGACCCGCTCCGCGCCCAGCGCCCGCAGATGCTCGGCGTTCATCCACTCCAGCTTCGTCGGATCGAAGACCGCCGCCTTCTTCAGCACCCCCTCGACCGTGAACGCCTCCACCAGCTCCGTGGCGTCGAAGAAGAGCTCACGGTCGCCGCCGGGATTCCAGCCGAGGAGCGCGAGGAAGTTCACCATCGCCTGCGGCAGGATCCCCTGGTGCTGATAGTCGGCCACAGCGGTGGCACCGTGGCGCTTGCTGAGCTTCTTGCCGTCGGTGCCGAGGATCATCGGCACGTGGCCGAAGACGGGCACCGGCACCCCGAAGGCGCGGTAGAGCAGGATCTGTTTCGGCGTGTTCGAGATGTGGTCGTCGCCGCGGAGGACATGCGTGATCCGCATCGCGATGTCGTCGGAGACCACCGCGAAGTTGTACACTGGCGTCCCGTCGGCGCGGAGGATCACGAAGTCCTCGAGGTCCTTCCCGTGGAAGGTGATCGGCCCATGGACCGCGTCCTCCCACGCCACTTCCTCGTGGTTCACCCGAAAGCGGATCGCCCCGTTGTCGAGGTACGCCTTCCCTTCGTCGAGCAGCCGATGCGCGTCGGCCTGGTGGCGTGCGAGAGCGGCGCCCTGGAAGAGCGGACCCTCGTCCCACGTCAGGCCGAGCCACGTCATCCCGTCGAGGATGACCTTCGTGAACTCGTCCGTGGAGCGCTGCTTGTCGGTGTCCTCGATGCGGAGGACGAAGGTGGCGTCACGGTCGGGGCCGTGCGTCCGGGCGTGCTGGACGAACAGCCAGTTGAAGATCGCGGTGCGCGCGCCCCCGACGTGCAGGCTGCCAGTGGGGGACGGGGCGAAACGGGCACGGATCACAGCGGAGTCGCGCCCGGCGCGCCCGCCTTCTCGATCTTGGCCCAGGTGTCGCGCAACGTGACGGTGCGGTTGAACACCAGCCGATCGCCCCGGCCGTCGACCCGGTCGCGGCAGAAGTAGCCCTGCCGCAGGAACTGCAGCGGCTCTTCGGGCGTCGTCTCGGCCAGCGCCGGCTCCACCTTGCAGCCGGCGAGCACTTCCAGCGAGGCGGGGTTGAGCACGTCGGCGTAGCGCTTGGACTGGAGCTCCGCCGCCGGATCCTCGCCCAGGAAGAGCCGGTCGTAGAGCCGCACCTCGGCAGTCAGGCAGTGGGCCGCCGACACCCAGTGCGACGTGCCGAGCACCTTGCGGCCATCGGTGGTGGACCCGCCGTGCGAGGCGGGGTCGTAGGTACAGCGCAGCTCTTTCACCTCGCCGCTGGCCGGGTCCTTGATCACCCCCGTGCAGGTGACGTAGTAGGCGAACTTGAGCCGGATCTCACGGCCCGGCGAGAGGCGGAAGTACTTCTTGGGCGGATCCTCGCGGAAGTCGTCGCGCTCGATCCAGATCTCCCGGGAGAACGGGAGCTTGCGAGTGCCGGCGGCGCTTTCCTCGGGGTTGTTCTCCGCGTCGAACCACTCCACCCGCCCTTCGGGATAGTTCTCGATCACCACCTTGAGGGGCCGCAGCACCGCCATCACCCGCCGCGCCCGGCGGTTGAGGTCCTCGCGCAGGCAGTATTCGAGCAGCGCGGAGGAGATGGTGCTGTCGCGCTTGGCGACGCCGATGGTCTCGGCGAAGGCGCGGATGGCCTCGGGGGTGTAGCCGCGGCGGCGCAGCCCGGCGATGGTAGGCAGCCGCGGGTCGTCCCAGCCGGAGACGATCTTCTGCTCCACAAGGTCGAGCAGCTTGCGCTTGCTCATCAGCGTGTGGGACAGGTTCAGTCGGGCGAACTCGATCTGCTGGGGATGGGGCAGGTCCGGCAGGTGGTCCAGCACCCAGTCGTAGAAGGGGCGGTGGTCCTCGAACTCCAAGGTGCAGATGGAGTGCGTGATGCCCTCGATCGCGTCAGAGACCGGGTGGGCGTAGTCGTACATCGGGTAGATGCACCACGCGTCGCCCGTGCGGTGGTGCGACTCGCGCTTGATACGGTAGAGGACCGGGTCGCGCATGTTCATGTTCGGCGACGCCATGTCGATCTTCGCTCGGAGCACGCAGGTGCCGTCGGGGAACTTCCCCGCGCGCATCGCACGGAACAGTTCCAGGCTCTGCGCCACCGGGCGGTCGCGGGTCGGGCTCGGGCGCCCCGGCTCGGTCAGGGTGCCGCGGTACTCGCCGATCTGCTCCGTCGTCAGGTCGTCAACGTAGGCGTGACCATGCTCGATCAGGTACTCGGCATACCCGTACAGCCGCTCGAAGTAGTCGGACGCGTAGTACAGCCGGTCTTGCCAGTCGAAGCCCAGCCAGCGGACGTCCTCCTGGATCGCATCGACGTACTCGACGTCCTCCGCGGCGGGGTTGGTGTCGTCGAAGCGCAGGTTGCACAGCCCGCCGAATTCGCGGGCCAGGCCGAAGTTGAGGTGAATCGACTTGGCGTGGCCGATGTGCAGGTAGCCGTTGGGTTCCGGCGGGAAGCGGGTGTGCACCCGGCCCCCGTGTTTGCCGGCCACGCGGTCGGCCCTGATGATGTCCCGGATGAAGTCGGTGCCTGGCTTGGCTACGGCGTCAGGCATTGGCACTCCCGACGTGCAGCGTGCAGGTCGGGGATGGAGCGAAGCGAACGCGGATCACAACGGAGAGGGAGGGATTCGAACCCTCGTAACAGGTATTAGCCCGTTAAACGGTTTAGCAAACCGCCGCCTTCAGCCTCTCGGCCACCTCTCCGGAACGGCAGGGAATATCGCTGTGCGGGTGCGCGGCGCCAAGCGCCGGATTGCGCGGCCGCGGCTCGACTAGGCTAGGGGCGGCGCGGCGCTACGGCCGCCGAATTACGGGCGACGAACCCTGGCGGGCGCCGGCGCCTGTCGGGGTGCCGGGAGGATCGCGGCGAGGCCGCCGTTGCCGGCGCAGGCGCTCGCGCTGGGCGACCCGCCGAGGTACGTGCCATCCTTGCAGCGCATGGTGGCGCCGGCCGGCGGCGGAGCGTTGGCCGGGGTCGCGGCGACTGCGGCCGGCACCGGAGCGACAACGCGGCTTGTGGCGGGCGGCGTCGGACGCTGCGGCATCGCCACCTGCAAGCCGCGGTGCGTCGCGCAGGCGCTCGCTGTAGCCGGGGGAACGATGAACGTCCCATCCCTGCATTGTGCCACGGCGTTGGCAGGGGGGGCGGGGACGGAGACGACTTGGGGCCGGTGAATCGAATCCGGTGGCACCGCTGGCGGGACTGGCGCGGGGGGCGGCGCCGAGACTGCCGTCTGCCGAACGGCCGCAGCGGTCACAGGGCCGCCAGCGGGCGGAGGAGACACGGACGGCGGTGGCGGCAGCGGTGCCGGCCGCTGCACCACGGCGGGCTGTGGCGGAGGCGGCGGGCTGGCCGGAGCCTGGCCGAGCGCCGGCGCGACGTGAGCGACCGCGGCGAGCACCAGGGCGATTGCCCCCGCCCGGGCGGCGACCCATGGCCCGCTTCTACCCGGGGCGAGGCGCAAGTCGGTGGGCAGATGGATCGTCATGGCGACACCGTGATCGCTGGAGTGTTGTACGTGACGTAGTTCGTCGCGCTGATTGTCGCCTGCCCCGTGCCCTGGGTGAGGCCCTTCACCCACAGGTAGACATAGGACTGATCCTTCGGGATCACGACGCTCGTGATCGGCCCGGTGCCCCCGTAGGCCGTGAACTGGATGTTCGCGTTCGGGGCCAGCGTGAACGTCGTGCTGTCCTGCACGAGGTGCGTGTTCTGCGTCGAGTCACGCGCGTACAGGTACACCAGCACCGAGTCCGTTCCGCTCAGCGTCAGCGTTGACGGCCAGCTGCCGATCGGGTCCACGTGCCCCTGGCTCACCGCCGTGTACGCCGTGTCCGGGTAGAACGGCGGACTGGACGCCGACGCGACGAGGGTGTCCCAGCCGACGGCGGTTCCCACGACGTGGAAGTACGGCGTGCTGCTGTTGCCGGTCGGGATCGTGTCCACCGTGATCGCGACGCCGTTGACCTTGGTGGTGGTCCGCGCCGTGCCCGCGTGCGACAGGCTCACAGCGATCGGCGCCAGCGCCGAACTCGGCGCGTACGCGTAGTTGGTGTTGTACTGCCCGAGGCCGAGCGTCTGCGTGCCCCAGGTCAAGCCGAGCTTCGGCGTCACCACGGACACGTTAAATGTGCCCTGGGTGTATGCGTAGAACGCCGCGCGCGTGTCGGAGGCGCTGAGCTGGGCCGTGCCGGGTGTCGCCTGGTTCGGGTTCGGGCCCCAGGTGGCGTTCCCGTTGTAGTACTGGCCCTTGGGGATCGTGACCGTGAGCGAATCGATGTTCGCGACGCCCGGCGCCGAGGAGGCGAGCGTCACCACCACGCTGTCCCTTGTGTAGTGCGTCGTGCCGTTGGCGTCCTCGGCGTCCACGTAGATGTGGGACCGCCCTGACGTCGTGTACAGCTGGTTGCTGGTGCTGATGTAGAACTGGGGCCGGGTCACCTGCACCGTCATCGTCGCCGTGCCATAGCCGGTGGCCGTCGCCTGGACCTGGATGGTGCCCAGCGTGTCCATCGCGTTCACCGGGAAGTACGCGTAGTTAGACCCAGTCGAGACGATCACGGAGTCCGGCACCGTCACGACGGACGTAGCCGTGCTCTTGAGGTGCACAACCAGCGGCGTCGTGACGCTGTTCTGCGTGTACACTTCCGCGCCGCTCGAGCCGGTCGTCTGGCGCATCCCGAGCACCGTGGAATTGGGACTCAAGTAGAGCGACGGCCCAGTCACAGTCATCGTGTTCGTCGTATCCGGCAGATACCCGCTGTTCGCCGAGTCGGAGAAGACCACGTACGCCGAGCCCGGGCCGAACACGTGCACCGAGGTCTGCGCATAGTAGGCGTTCTTCGGGATGTGGTAATACGCCGAATCAGGCTTGATCTCGGTCGTGTCGCTCGACACGGCGTGCACTGTGACGGTATCCATCGTGTAGTGCGAGTAGCCGTAAATGCTGTCCGCGGCGTACACGGTGAGGTAGATCGGCGACGTGTACGTCGTCGTGCTCGAGCTGGGCAGACCCGACGCCGTGAACCTCGAGGTCGTCACCGTGATGTAGTTCGTGTTCCCGCTGTTGTACCCGGTGGCGGACGCAGTCAGGGTGTCGGTGCCGTTTGCCAGGCCGAAGACGTCCAGGTAAACGTAGTTGTAGTTCACCGGGATCGTCGGTGTCAGCGTGGACAACGTGTCCACGTTCGCGTGCTTCTGCGCGATCGTCACCGGCACAGCGACGGAGCGGCTATCGGGCGTGTAGACTTGGACCGAGTTCGAGCCCAGGTGCTGGCGCCGGCCCAGCGAAGACGAGTTCACATAGAGCTGGATCGTCGGTGTGTTGACGGTCACCTGCAGTGAGTCCAGCACCAGCTGACCACCGCCCGCCGAGAGCACGATGTACGTGCTGCCGACCCCCACCGGCGTCACATGGCGGCTGCCGGTGTAGTACTGGCCTGCCGGGATTATCGCCGTTGCCGAATCCACCTTGGCGACGGTGGTATCACGCACGCGAACCGAAACCGTATCCGGCAGGATGCGGGTGTGTGCCCAGCGGGTCGTGTCGGCGCTGTAGACGTAGAAGTTCGTCCCGGCGTTGTAGTTGTTGAACGTGTAGCTCGTCGTGTTCAGGATGATCGTCGGCGTCGTCACCGTGATCGTGGCACTGGTCGCGGCCTGGTACCCGGACGCCGTCGCGCCGACCGTCACCGTGCCCGTCGCAAGCCCCTGGATCGTGAAGTAGACGTAGTTAGAGCCGGACGGGATGATGACCGAGTCCGGCATCCCCACCTTGGTGGAGTCGGTGTTCGACAACTTCACCACGAGCGGCGACGTCACGCTGTTCGGTACCGAGACGTACACGTTGTTGATGTCCTGCTCGCCCACGCCGATCGTCCGACTTCCCCAGTCGAGGTACAGCGGCGGGCCGTTCACGGTGTACTGCGCCGAATCCGGAGTGTGCCCGCTGGCAGTGACGACGATATACGCCGTGCCGCCCAGGGCCCCCGGCGTGACCCGCCCGTAGTTGTAGTAGCTACCTGCGCTGATCGTCACGACCGTGTCGATCACCTTCATCACGGTCGTGTCGGACGACCGCAGGCTCACCAGCAGCGAGTTGCTGCGGTAGTGTGAGCCGTAGGTGGAGTCCTCCGAGTACGCATAGACGGACTGGGTGCCGGAGGTGGTGTAGAGCGTCCCGCCGCCGGAGATGCCCACGTGTGGAGTGGTGACGATCACGGTGTCCGCGTTGCCGGCCGTCCAGCCGGGAGCCGACGGGGTGATCACCGCCGGGCCCAACCCGGTTCCCGACACCCTGAAGTAGGCGTAGCTGTAGTTCGCCGGGATCGTCACCGACGGCGTGACGGTCACCTTGGTGCTATCGGAGCTCGTGAGGCTCACCGGCAGGGCGAGATTGGTGCTCGTCGGCAATTGCACGTACGCGTTCGGGTTGTACTGGCCCAGACCCAGCAGCTGCACATAATACGGGTAGACGGTCAGCACGGGCGCGTACGCCGTGAACGTGGACGCCGCACCGTTCACGCCGGTCGCCGTGGGCGTGATCGTGGTCGTGCCCGCCGCGAGGGCGCGGATCTGGATGTCTGCCGCCAGCTGGCCGGCGGGGATGAAGGCCGGGTCCGGCGAGACGGCTGCGATCCCGGCCGTCCCGTACGAATACGTGACGTACGTGCCGCCGGCCGGCGACGGATCCGAGAGCTTGACCTGGGTGGTCACGATGTCCGTGGTGTTGATCGCGTAATAGCTCGATGCCAGGGACATATTCGCCGTGACCTTGGCCACCGCGCTGCCGCTCGCGTACCCCAGGCCGCTGCTGTCGCTCGCCGTCACCGTCGTCGTACCGGCGCTGTCGCCCACGAGAGTCGCGTTGACGGACGTCGCGCCCGACGGGACCGTGACGGTCAGCGTGCTCCAGTGCGCGTAGGCCGCCGGGTTCGCCACCAGCTTGACGATGAGCGGTGATGTCGCCGGCGTGCTCAGCAGGATCGGAATCGAGGTGCTGGAGCCCCGGCCCACCGACACCGTGTCGCGGCCGAACGAGATGGCCGCCGGCACGCTGTTCGATACCGTAATGACCGCCGGGTTCGACGATATCGCCGCCAGCCCCGTTCCACTCGTCGCGATCACCGTGTCGGTGCCGACTGCGATGCCCGTGACCTGGCCCAACACCGAGTCAACCGTGGCAATCGCGGTGTTCTTCGACGTGTAGCTGAACGAGCCGCCCGAGATGTACCGGCTGTTCGCATCCAAGCCCCGCGCCACCAGCCCGACCTTTCCGTTCACACCGATGGTCGCCGCGGCCGGCCTGAGTTGGATGGACGCGAGCACCTGCGCCACGGTGAGCACGGCGCCCGGATTCGACGTGAACCCCTGCGCCGTGGCGTTGACCCTCGTGACGCCGTTGGCTGCCGACGTGGCCGAGATCGTGTCGGACGCGACGTTCGGGACGCCCGCCACGGACGGATTCGTCGAGACCCAGTGGTAGCTGGTGTCGGGGAGCGTCATCAACGTGCTCGTCGTGTCGTACGCGAGGGCCCGGTACCGGCGCGTGATGCCCAGCGAGGGCATGCTGAAGGTGTCGGCCTTGGTCGAGCCCACGGTGTCTACTACGACCACGAGCTTCGTGATCTGCGTGATGATGCTGACGTTCGCCGAGCCGGTGATCGTGCCGGAGGTCGCCTTGATCTGCGCGGTGCCGATCCAGATCCCCGTCACCTTCCCCGTGCTGTCCACGGGCGCGACGGCGGGAGCGGTCGTCGACCAGGTGAGCGTCAGCGCCGTGACCATCGGCTTGCCGAGCCCGTCCACCCCCGTGGCAGTGAACGTGTAGTTCGCGCCGAGATAGATGTTCTTGCTGGTAGGCGACACGAGGATCGAGGCCAGCTTCTGCTGCACGACGACCAGCGCCGAGTCCTTCGTGCCGCCGGCCTCCGTGGCGACCACATATGTCGCGCCGTTGGCCACCGCCGTGACCCTGCCCGCCGTGTCCACCGTCGCAGTCGCGGGCGTCCGGCTCACCCACGTGAACTTGCCCGCGACCACGTTGCCGCTCGCGTCCTTCGCCTGCGCGGCGAGCTGGTACGTGGCCGTGAGCGCCGTCAGCGTGTCGAGGTGCGGCGCGACTGTCGTCGAGGCCACGCCGGAGCCAACGGCGGTCGCTGTGACCGTCAACGGCGAGCCCGTGGCGCCAAGTGCCGTGACGGCCAGGCTCTGCGTGCCGACGGTCGGGCCGAGCGTCCAGCTCGTGCTGGCCTGGCCCGTGGCGTCGGTCAACGCGGCGCTCGGGGAGACGGACCCGCCGCCCGATGCCACCGCGAAGTTCACCAGGAAGCCGCTGACCGGGTTGCTCACCGAATCGGTGACCTTCACGGTGATGGGCTGCGGGAGGACGCTCTGCGCGCTGCCCGTCTGCCCCCCGCCTGACACCAGCGCCAGCGTGCCGTTGAAGCCCGTGACGACCACGACCGTGAGCCCGACGGCGTAGTTGGCGGCGACGGCGACCACGGGCACGACGCCGGTGCCCAGGCCGGTGATGGTCTGGGTGATGTAGGAGGTTCCGGTCCCGGCTGGGACCGTATCCACATAGGTCCCCGCGAGCGGGTTCGTCACGGAGCCCTTGACGAACTTCAACTTGGTACTGTCCAGCGAGATCATGGTGACGATGAGCCCGCCGGCCGGCGCCGGTGTCGAGAGCTTCACCCCGAAGAGCTTCGTCCGGCCGATCCCCACCGAGTCGTACGTCAGGTTGAGGAAGTTCGGCGTCGCCAGGGCCGCCGTCGTGCCCGCGGTGTATCCCGGAGCCGTGGCGTGCAGGACCGTGGCACCGGCCGCGACGCCGGACAGACCGATGCTGCCCACCGTCTGGCCCGCCGCGATGGCGATCGTACCTGGGCTCGCCACCGTCACGTACTGGGTGCTGTCGCTCGTCACCGTCACCGTGAGGCCGCCAGCCGGCGCCGGCGTCGAGAGGGTGACCGCGGCCTGGGCCTGCTGCTGAGCGCCGATGCCGACCAGGTTGCCGGGCACGCTCAGCGTGATCGTCCCCGTCACCGCGGTGCCCGTCGCCGTGAATGTCACCGCTGGCAGGCTCGCCACGGTCGCGGTCAGCGAGTTGCTCCCCGCCGTCGCGCCGAGGGTCCAACTGCCGACGGACGCGAGGCCCGACGAGTTGGTCGTGGTGGTCGCGCCGGTGACGCTGCCGCCGCCGCTCGCGACCGCGAAGGTCACGCTGACCCCGGACACCGCCGTGCCGAACGCGTCCGTGACTTTCACCTGGGGCGCGACGGCCACCGCGGTGCCCGCCGGAGCGCTCTGAGCGTCGCCTGCCACCTTCGCCAGGTTCGCCGGCACGCCCGCCTGCTGCATCGCGGTTGCCGTGAACTGGGTCTGGATCGCCGCGCCGACGTTGGCCGTGATAGTCAGGCTGCCCGCGGTGCTCCCCAGGGTCACGGCCGTCTGCGCGAGGCCGAGCGTGTCGGTCACGGCCGACGCGGGATTCACCGAGCCGCCGCCCGAGGCACTGAACTGCACGGTGACGCCGCCGACCGGGAGGTTGTCGGCAGCCAGCACCCTCACCACCAGCGGCTGCGCGAGCACCGTCCCGACCGCGCCCGTCTGGTTGTTGCCACTGACGATCACGACCTGGTTCGCCACCGGCGAAACCGTGACCCGGGTCGAGTCCCGAATCCCGGTCGGCGTGTGCGCGTAAACCCACACCGTCCCGCGCGTCTTGCCCGCGCGGAACCGGCCGTTGGCGTTGATGGTGTTCCCCGTGCGGGTGGACCAGGCCGCGTAGAACTGCGTTACCGGCTGCGCGGCCGAGTCCACAGCGGTGAGGCGATACTGGAGCGAATCGCCGAACGAGAGGCCCGAGTCACGAGGCGCGATCTGGATCGCGGCGACATTGGTCCCGGGCCCACAGTACTGCAGCACGACCGGCGCCGGGTTCCCGACCGGCACGCCGACGGTTGCCAGCGCGGTATCCACGCCGCAGAACATCTGCGTGCCGCCGGAGAGCAGTTGGATCGTAACCCAGAAGGTCGCCGAGTCGGTGACGGGCACGGAGACGCTGGCAGCGATCTGGGTGGAGTCGGCGGAAAAGTAGAGGCTCTTGGTAGCGACCGTGTCTGCCGGGGGCCGGACCACGATCAGTCGCGCCGAATCCACCGAGAGGCCGCCGAAGGCTCCCAGGGCGATCTTGAGCACCGGCTCGATGGCCAGCGCGACCATGTGACGGGCGGGCCTGGTCGGAGCATCGCACGTGAGCGCCCCCGCCGCCGCTACGACGGGGAGCAACCCGCGAATCAACTTGCGGGCATGTACGCGCAGATGCTCGATGAATCTCACGCTTGGGTGGCGAAATTAACCCGCGGGCAAAGGAAACTGTCAAGCAACACTAGCGACCGGTTAGCGTCCGCACGCCAGCCCCACGCTCGGCCGCAGGCGTGGGTCGGCCGGAAACATACTCAGAAACAGACCTCCGCAATGCCTTGGACTGGCGGCGAGGCCACACGGCCCCCGAATAGACGGTCTAGCTCTCTACTTCCGAGTGGGGCTCCGGACGTCCACATCTGTAACCAACCTGTTCGGGCAGCGATGTGACCTGCATCATCTTCCCGACGGAGGGTTTGGCGGCCTTGCGGTTTCGCGGCGTCGGCGGTGGATTGGTGGTTGCGACCGACCCGGAGGGTGCAACGTGGGTGTGCACAGGCACGACGTGACGCGACGTGAGTTCGTGGTGACCACGGGAGGCGCAATGGGCCTGGCGTTCTGGCCGGCGCTGGCGCCGCCGCCCTCGCACGGCCCGGCCGCCACGGGCTCCGTGATCCTGTTCCAAGGCGACTCGATCACCGACTGCGGGCGCGACCGCGCGGCGACGGAGCCGAACCGCGCCAACGCACTCGCGACCGGCTACCCGCTGCTGATCGCAGCGGAGCTGCTGCGTGCGCGGCCCGAAGCGAATCTCCGGATTTTCAATCGCGGCGTCAGCGGCAATACCGTGCCGGACCTCGACGCGCGGTGGCAGACCGACGCGCTCGACCTCCGGCCTGACATCCTGAGCATCCTGATCGGCGTGAACGACATCTGGCACAAGCTGAACGGGACCTACACCGGGACGGTGGAGCAGTACGAGTCGGGCTACGCCGCGCTCCTCGACCGCACGAAGCAGGCGCTGCCGCTCGTGCGGCTCGTGGTGCTGGAGCCGTTCGTGCTCCGGACCGGCGCGGTGGCCGACGCCTGGTTCCCGGAGTTCGACCTGCGCCGCGCGGCCGCCGCGCGTGTGGCGGAGCGCGCGGGCGCGACCTTCGTGCCGCTCCACGGCCTCTTCGAGCAACTCGCGCGCGAGGCGCCGCCAGCGTACTGGGCGGCGGACGGCGTGCATCCGACGGTGGCCGGCCACGGTGTGATCGCGCGGGCGTGGCTCGACACCGTGCGGCCCTGAGGCGCGCATGAACCCATCCGTCATCTCGGTGAACGTCGGGCTCCCCCGCGAAGTCGAGTGGCGGGGCCAACGGGTCCGCACGGGGATCTGGAAGGAGCCGGTGGCCGGGCCCGTGCGCGTGGGGAAGCTCAACCTCGAAGGAGATGGCCAGGCCGATCCCAAGGTCCACGGCGGTCCGTCCAAGGCGGTGTATGTCTATCCCTCGGAGCACTACGAGTTGTGGCGTGCCGAGCTGGACATGCCCGACCTCGACTGGGGAGGCTTTGGCGAGAACCTCAACACCGTCGGGGTGAGCGAGGCCATCGTGCGGATCGGGGACCGTCTGCGGATCGGGACGGCGGTGTTCCAGGTCACGCGGCCGCGGCTGCCGTGCTACAAGCTCGCCATTCGGATCGATCGGCCCGACATCGAGCGGCGTTTCCTGCAGAGCGGGCGCACCGGGTTCTACCTGTCGGTCGTGCTGGAGGGCCACGTCGCGGCCGGCGACGTGATCGAGTTCGTCGCGTCGAGCGAGAAGGGTCCGACCGTGGCCGAGGTGGTGGCGGAGCGGGCGACGCAGAAGGCCCGCGAAGCGGTCGAGGGCTGAAGGCTCAGCGGGCCCGGTGCACGAAGCGGCGGGGGGAGCGATCCCCCCGCCGCCGTGTTTCGCCCGCCGTCAGCGCGGATGCCCGATCGGCATGATGCCGAGCGGGCGGAGATTCTCCGGCAGGCCGACGAGGCGCGCCATCGTGCTGTCCTGGAACGAGCCGGCGAAGGTCGTGCCGAAGCCGAGCGCGGCGACCTCGAGGTAGAGATTCTGGGCGGCGAAGCCGATCTCCATGGGCACGTAGCGCTCCGCCCGGTCGCGGAAGCGCCCGCTCAGCCGCTGGTAGTCGGCGGCGAAGACCACCGCGACGGCGGCATCGGCCTGCCAGGCCTGGTGCGTGGCGGAGTCCGTTATCGCTTGGAGCCGGTCTCCGGCGGAGACCGCTTCGAGCAGATGCCCGGCCTGGCGGTAGTGATAGACGCCCGCTGGCAGGCCGCGGACGCGCGCCGCCACGACGTAGAGCTCGAGCGCGTAGATCCCGCCCGCCGCGGGAGCGGTCCGGTGTCCGTCGGGACGGTTGATGCCCTGCGTGGCCCAGAGCAGCTGCGCGACGTCGGCCAGGTCCACGGAGTCCCGCGTGAGCGCGCGGGTCGAATGGCGTGCGGCGAGCGCCGCCTCGAGCGACATCGCGCCCTGACGGCGCGGCTCCGGAAGGCGGACGGTTCCGGCCGGCTGCTGGGCGCGGGCGACGGAGCTGGCTGCGACGAGGAGGGCGGCCGCAAGGGCCGGGAGTGAGAGGTGAGGGGCATGAGTGAGCACGACGTCCTCCTGTGAAGGTTCTACTCCCCCTACTGATTGCGGAAAGCGCGGCGCCGGGGCGCAGCTCCGGGCAGGTCGGCTATCCCGGTTCGTCCGGGCCGAGCGAGAAGAGTTGGCACCCCAGGCCCGCGCCGAGCGCGGCCGCAAATCGAGGTCTGCGCCTGAGCCAGTGCTCGGGCCGCGGTTGATGCGGGGAGGCCACGCCTCGGGACCTAGGTCTCCGTGACCGCCAGATCAACCAGGAGTGGGCGCGATGACGGCGTTGCGCCGGGTGAGTGCGCGGGGACGAGCACGCCGGAGAGCCGCGCGGGGGAAGCGCTCGTCAGGACGGCGCGCGGCAAAGTCACCGCGATGCCACCTGGCACGCTGCGGACAGCGGCCACCACCGACCCAGCCCCCGTCGAGAACGGGAAGAATGTCACCCAGGAACCTGTCTCGGGGGCGCCGGGCACGTTCAGAATCACCAGCCGCACGCTGTCACTGGCCGCATCCACATTGACCTGACCGGAGCGAAGACGCACCGGCAGCGCACGCCGCGCCAGAACCAGGTCATTCCACGCGCGTTCGCGCGGGCCGGTCGCGCCTCGGACCGGGATTGAGACCGTCAAGGTGCGCTGCTGCCGCACACACTGCTCGCGGCAGAGGCCCCACGTCACGGTGGCGGACAGGTGCGTGGTGCCGCGGACGTCGCCACCGGCGGTGAACGACGAGAAAAGCACGAGCGTGCCGCGGTAGACGTTCGCGGTCCCGCCTCCGGCGTCTTCCGACTCCGGGTAGGGCCATTCCGTGTCACCCGCGCTCACGCCCGCGCTCACCTGCCATGCTATCGTGGTTGGCAGACCGCCGGCGCCGGGATTGACCCAGTAGATGTGATACCCGCTCGGCACGCGCAGCTGGACCGCCACGCCGAATGCCGTGCCCGCGCGGACGGCGGTGTACTCGGGGCTGGCCACGAGTCCGACTTCCGGCGTCTGGGCGAGGACAGGCGGGGCGGCGAAGAGCAGCGAGAGCGAGATCAGCGCAGCGGGGCGCCTCATGGACGCCCTGCGGACTGCAGAGCGCGCCTGAGTGTCGGCATCAGGTTCTCACCGCGCAGGTCCGCGTCTGCGGCCAGGATGTGCCCGTCGCTGCCGATGAGGATGGCCCGCGGTATGGCGAGGATCTCCAGCTTCTTCACCTGCGGGTTGTCGAAGCCGCCGGCCCAGGCGTGCAGCCAGGGCATCTTCCACTCGCCGCGGCGGAAGGTCCGCGCCGAGTCCGCATTCTCGTCGAGCGACACGCTGAGGATCTCCAGGCCCTGCGAGGCCAGGCTGTCGTGTGCCGCATGCAGCCACTTCATCTCGCCGCGGCAGGGGCCGCACCACGATGCCCAGAAGTCGAGCACGTACATCTTCCCCGCCAGGGACGCCGGGTTGTAGGTGACGGTGGTGTCGTCGAGAGCCGTGAAATGGAAATCGGGCATCGGGATGCCCGGCCGGAGGACGCGATCGGGCGCCAGCTGCGACTTCCACCAGGCCGTCGTTTCGTCGTCCGGAAAGTCCGTCAGTAGCCGGGAGTAATCCGCGTTCATCCGCGCATCGTCGCGCAGTGTGCGTGCGAACCAGATGGCGATGTCAAGCGCCTGCACCTTCACACCCGAATCCGGGTTCGCCGAGGCGATGCGCTCGTACCAGTCGACCACTTTCCGGTTGTACATCGTGTCGGAGGGCTCACCCGGGTCCTTTGCCCGGCTGTACACGAGCTGGAGGGCGTCGTCGACGGAGCCCACCGCGTTCGGAAGCAGCGAGAGCCAGGGTGAGGAGGGAGGGATCTCGGCGATCACGCGCCGCGCGACGCCGGTGTCGTGCGTGGCCGCGGCTGTCGTCGCATCCCAGAGCTGCAGCAGGAGCAGCTGCCGCAGGAGGGGATTCCGCTCGCGAGCGAGCGCCACGGTCCGGCGGTGGAGGGCGGGCTTCCAGTCGAAGTGGACCGAGTCCTTCCGTTCTTTCGCCGCGCTGGAGGAGTCGTCGTAGGCTCCCTGCTCGATATCGCAGGTGTGGATCAGGCCATAGGCCCGGGCCCAGAACGGCGAACCGTCGCCGAAGACGACGCGCAGCCTTCCCGGCACCCGGACCAGGGCGCTCGGATCCAGGACGATGGTCGCGTGACCGTCCTTCACCGGGATGACGGAGTGATAGCCGCCGCCGTTGTCGTAGGCGTAGCGGCCGGTCTGCGGGCCGTTGATACTCCCTGCGCCGCTCTTCTCCAGCCCGACCAGCTGATAAGCCAGCGTGTCCGCGTCCATGGCGACGTCGAGCGTGTACCGGCCATCCGGTTGCCTCACCAGCGCGCGGCCGGTCGAGGACTTGAAGTGGTTCCAATCGCCGATCGCTTTGATCCGTCCCAGGCTGTCGGTGAACTCGTAGCGCTTGAGGCGCACGTCCATCACGATCGTGGCCGGCCGCGCGACCAGCAGAGGCACTGTGGCGGAGTAGTGATCCACGCCGGTGAATTGCACCTTCAGTGTTCCCGCGTACTGCGTGGCGATCGCGTAGCGGCCGTCCGCACCGACCAGGGACCGAGTCGCCCCCGTCGAGCGCGTGCCTTTCCAGATCTGGACGTGGGCGAGTTTCATCGGCGCCCCGTCGGCGCCGAGCAACGTCCCGGTGATCACCGTGGCGGGCGGGGTGCGAGTCTGCGAGATGCCTAGCGACGTGAGAACGCAGAGCGCGGAGCTTAGCAGAGCCGGAACGGTGATTGCCGGTCGCACGAGCCACCTCCTTGCAGCGGGCGTTTCGATGCGCGGTTAGGCCGCAGTGCGCGGGCCGATCATAGCAGTTTCCTGGCTGGGCGTTAGCTCACTGCGCGCCGGCATTCCGGAGGCCAGCGGTCGCAAATCTGCCGCAGGATGGACGAATGGTCGATCGGGCCAGACGAGGCGGGTGGCGGTACGACTGGGTAGCGGAGGGAGGGGGACTCGAACCCCCAAGGGCTTGCGCCCGGCGGTTTTCAAGACCGCTGCCTTACCAGTTAGGTCTATCCCTCCAAGTGTTCGTAACCTATGCCGTGCCTTGCGACTACGCCACCGACCATAAGGCTCGATTCGCCCGCAGGACGCCAACTATCCCTCAACTATCCCCCAACTCCGACCGCGGCGTGGAACTGCGCCAACTTTGCCACGCCTTCGGACAGATCCCGCTCGCTCACGATGTCGTAGCGGTCGAAGATGTCGCGCGTCTTGTGGCCGGTCAGTTTCATGGCGATGTGCTCCGGCACGCCCGCGCGGACCAAGTTGCGGACGGCCGTGCGGCGGAAGTCGTGCGGCACGCGTCCCAAGAGTGCCGGTCGAACCACTTCCTCGAGGTTCCCGCGCTTCACGATCGAGGCGCGGCGGCAGGCGCCGTGCCAGGCCGTGTAGAACTCCTGAATCCTGGCCCCGTCGTGGTGGAAGACCCACGGCACGAGCTGGCCGGTGCGCTTGGCGTACGCGGTCGCGCGCTCGCGTTGGCGCTCGAGGAGCGCGCGGAGCGGCGGCAGGGCAGCGAATGGGAACGTGCGGCCCTCGCCCGTCTTGGTGCTCCCGACGTCGAGCGTGACCACGCCCGCCGCAAAGTCTACGCGGTCCCAGGTCAACGGCAGAACTTCGGAAGGCACGCGCCAGCCGGTAAACGCTGCGAACTCCACCACCGGCCGCACGTAATCAGGGAGTTCGGTGAGGAGCCCCGGGAAGTCGTCGGGCTCGAAGAAACCCGTCCGAATGTTCGCGGCCTTGAGACTCGGGAACTCGGGGACGTTGGCCGCACGCCCCGCCCGCTTGGCCAGCCGGAAAGCGTGCCGGAGGGCATTGAGTTCGTTGCGGATCGTGGCGGGCGCAACACCGGCCTCTTGGCGCTCCCGCACGTAACGGTTCAACCGGTCCGGGCGGATGGCTGCGGCGCGGGTGCCGGCAAAGGCCGCCGTCAGGTGTTTCAACGAGAGCTCCATCCGCTTCGTCGAGCGGCGGTGGTTGACCACGTAGTCATCGCGGATCAGCTGCGCCAAGTCCTCAAACGTCGTGCGCTTCACATCGGGCGCGGTGAACTGCCCGAGTCCGAGTTCCGCCTGACGGCGCGCCAGCAACTTCTCCGCGGCCTTGTAGTTCTCGCTGCCGCTCGATTCCTCGTACGTCTTCCCGCCGACGCGGTAGCGAATCCACCAGAACCGGCTGGCCTTCTGGCGCCGGATCGTGCCGAAGTCGCGGCGCTCCGTCGCGGGCAGCGAGGTGGTCGCTCCCCGCCGTTGCCTTGGGTCCGTCATGGTGCCCTCTTCCGCCGCGCGCGTCATGGCCTCCCCCTTTGTGTGCGGACCGCTCGCCGGATCGCCTTCGCCGCCGCCTGGCATCGTAGGGCTGCAGCACGGCTTTCCTCGCCCCAACGCTCGAGGCCCGCGGCGACTTTCGCCGCGATGGCCGGGGTGACGCCGCGGCTCCCGTCGCGAATCTGCCAGAGGAGCGTTTGACTCACCCCCGCCCGCTTCGCGAGGGAGTTCAACGATCCAGGGAGATGTGCGAGGGCCTTCCGCATGGCGCCGGCGAGCCTGTCACTGTGTGCAATAGACATTATTGCACCTTCAGGAGGAAGTCAATCACTAGGCGGCCGGGCGCTCATCCAGCCAGCGCGCGAGCCGCAACTCGCTACAGCGAACGTGCCGCCCCACGCGCACCACGAACGGAAGCCGGTCGGCCTGAGCATACACATAGCGCGTAGGCAGGGCGAGGCGGGCCGCGGCCTCGGGCACCGTCAAGAGACGGTCCTCCGGCGCCGCGGGGGCAGGCGCCTTCGCGGCCTCCACCAGTTCGAGCAAGTCCTCGCGGACGAGCGTCAGGTTGATCGGCGTCCCGGCGGGGTTGGCCAAGGCGAGCACCTTGAGCGCAGTGCGGAGCTCGTTGGTCACGCCGCCGTCTCCCCGAACGGCGCAAGCCGTCGCGGATGCAACGCCCCCCACGCGAGCCGCCGGCAGCGCGCGCAGCAGTAGCGCCGCCGACTCCCGTGGCGTGGCGTATCAGGTAGGGGCTGTCCACACTCGGGGCGAGCGCACCGAATGGCCTGGAACGCTTTGTAGCGCGTAGGGCGAGCCATTGCGGCGGTCATGGGTGAGTCGCCCTCACCGCCACGACTCCGCGCCGAGCCCGACGCGCCCCTCGAGATCCTTGAGCCGCTCGCCAAAGTCGGCTGCCTCGATGAGCCGCGCCTGCACGCCCGCCAGGACGGCCAACGCATTTGCTCTTCGCGTATCCAGCTCACCAGCGCGTGTGCGCTCGAGCGCCTCCGCGATGAACCCCTTGAGCCCGCCGGCCGTCTCGAGATCGTAGTCGCCCGCCAGCGGAGGCACCTTGCCGCGGGCCTCACGGCCCCGCGCCTGGGCCTCGCGCCACCGCTCCGGGTCGGCGTGCGTGAAGCACCGGGGCCCGTCTGGCGTCTCGATCGTGCCCGGTGCCCGACACCGTTGGCCGTTAGACCGCTTCGAGCTGCACGTCGGGAGCGCGCCCATGGAGCCCTATCCTCCGTTGCCCGCCGGCAGGGCACTAAGGACTAGGAGGCGGTTAGTCACGCGGCAGCCGTGCATCGGACGATGAGGCGCTGGTACTTCTCCACGGCAACACGGTCGCCCCGGGTCCGGGCTTCATCGGCGAGCCGTCGTATGGTCCGGAGATCGAGGCCGCGTTCAAGCTCACGGAGTTGGGCGCTGAACTCGGGAGTTGGAGGATCGCACCCCTCGGGCAACGCATTGTCGTTCGTTCCCGCAGCAGCAGCGCCGCCGTTTGAGGCGGCGCGCTGCCCGGTTCCTTCATCTTGGGAGGATGAAGGGATGGGGGAACGTTCCCTTCCTCCCATCCCCTCTCCAGTACTAGTGCTCACCGTGGGTTGAGGTCCCAAGTCCACCGTGCGGTGAGGTCCCGAATGGGGCCTCGGCTTCGCCGCGAGGTTAGGTCTCGCCGCGAAGTCGGGGAGCGTGGCGAGGTAGGCGTCGAGCTGCGCGGCGCACGCCAGAATCGTCTCGTGCTTGCCGTCCGCCGGGGTGAAGGCTGCGGGCAGGATCGCGTACCAATGAGCCAACTGGCGCCGGCCGTGCGGATGGCGTGACTCGAGCAGGCCAGCCCGGTGGAGTATGGCCCGCTCGTTCATCACCGTGCCCTCAGCGAGCCCCAGGCACGCGGCTAGGTAGTCGGCCGTACCGTACGCGCCCTCACCCGTCTGTGCGTTCTCAAGCCGGTGCTCGAGATCCCAGATCGCCTTCTGGCTGGGATTCAAGCGACGGCTAGCCCAGACGACACGGGGCCGGCGATCGCGGACTGGCGGAGCATTCCGCTCGCCGTCGCGGGCGATGGGGGAGTGGAGTGCCGTCATAGTTCTGCCGGCTCGGGTGGGCTTTCACGAGTGACGAGAATCCACAGTTCCCGCCGCGATCGCGGGCCGGCGGCTGTGTGCTCGGCATCTACGCGCGCTCTAAACGCGGCGCGAGACTCGTCCTCGCCCTGTCTAAAGATTTTGAGGGCTGATTTGGGCTCGAGGCGCCGCGCGATCCGATCAAGGCGCAACCGTCCGTCGCGCATGGGTCAGCTTCCCCCGGTGCCGTCGAACGGAACGGCGGCGCCTGTGTGCCGCCCGATTCTGTTCGCGCGCTGGCGCGCCAGGTGCTCGAGGTCGCGCCGCTGTACCGTCCAGCGGTTCGCAATCTTCCGAGCTGGCAGGGCGCCGGTCAGCACCAGCCGCCATCCTTGGGGCCAGGAGAGGCCCAAGTGCTGGCACACATCCGGCAGGGACATTGTCTCGCTGCGCTCCGTTGCCATGACCGCTGCTCGTTTGGTAGACGGTCGCGAAGGTAGCGAGAGACAGAAACGACCGCGGGGGCTATCTTGTTCACGACTTCCTCATGCCTACTCGGCAAGGATCTCGCGCGATTGGTGGCTGGGACGGCGGGCTCTTCCAAGTGTACCGGCCGGCCGATCTCGCACGCGCCATGACGAATTTGCTGGAGGATCACGCGTACCCTGTGACGTGGACGAGCAAGGGCCCAGTGGCGCTAGTCCGACCCTCCTATCGCTCTCGGCGACTGATCCGACGCTACCTAGAACGAATCCAGAACAAGCAAAGTCTTGCAGCCACTCAAGGTCGGCGTGGCCGGCCGGGCAAGCCTGGAATCATGCAGGTCTACCCGCCCCCGCTCTTCACAGGGGAGACCGCAAGCTCTCGTCGAACCGTTCGCTTGAAGGGGATCCGCGAACTGGCACTCTTGAACCTGGAGATCAAGGAGCTCAAGAGATTTCAAGGGGTGCCAAAATCGACCGCGATCGCCCAAGCCGCTGCGGCCATCGGAGTGAGCCGTTCGACGTTACACCGCCTTCTTCACGCAACCTCGAAGCGGCTCACGTGGGACACAGCTCGCAAAGTCCGAGGATTTGTCACCGAGAAAGAGTGGACAAGACTCCAGAGGCTGATGTTCCCACCGAGAAGCCCATGGACTCCGTCGATGTGACGCCTGCCTAACGCTTCGCGGCTGCCGGCTGCATTGTAGCTGTGGCTGCTGGCCGGATCCCCGGCGCCGTCTCGCCACCGTCGAGATGGGGGACAACACTTAATGCGTGAGTCAGATCCTTCCGCCGGAACCGCAACTAAAACCGCACGCAGCGCCTGGCACCGTGCTTGGGCTGAGCGGGCCTTTCGTGGGTGGGCGGTGCCGGTCGTCGTCGGTCTGGCATTCTCTGTCGTCGTAACCTCTATCCGCATTTCCGGGCACGAGGCACTCAGAGTTGTCGCGCGAGACGCTCTTGTGTGGTTTGTCGTCCCGTTCGTTGCGATTCTGATTGTCCAAGTCGCTGGCACGCTGGCTGACCTTGTGGCCGTCGCTCTGGCTCCTGTTGCGAAGGCACTCGTCGCCCGGATACCGGAACCGGATTGGGCCGGGTGGTCGCGCCGCCACCCGATAACTGCTGCCGCCCTGAAATGGGCGAACGAGGAAGGGGCGCCCTTCTTCGTCATCGGCGTGGGGTTGCTGCTCGCGTTCGCCGGGCCGGAAAGGCGGCTGGTGCTCGCGCCTGCCCCGCAGGCGTTGTGGCTGCCGGCCGGCAGCTTCCAAGTGGGCGGCCTCGCACTCATCGCGTACGGAGCCCTGGCGCTCGGGTTGCGGATCTTCGTTGTCACGAGCCCGGTGGGCGGCGGCTTCACGCGTCCCCTGGGGCAAATGCTCATCGGGACGCTGGTCAATTGGCTGCTCGCCTTCGGCCTTGGGTGGTGCGGGCTGGCAATCGGAGCGGCGCTGAACGCTGGCGATTCCACACGCGCGCCGTGGGACACTCGCGCGCTGACTGTCGCCGGGGTCCTGCTCGTGGCCCAGGGCGTGGCCCTGCCGCTCTACGCCTGGTGGCGGTGGTTTGGCGACCGAGACTTGGACAAGATGATCGCTGGGGTTGTCAGAGCAATGCAGGAGAGCCCGGCTGCTCCACCGCCGCCCGATGCTGCGGGCCCTCCGGTGAACGACTCTGAGCCCGAAGCGCCACCGGGACCACACTTGATGGCTGATTGAGCCTTTGACGCCGCGAGTCTTCCTCCCGTTTTCCGAGCGGCCCCTCGTATGCGCTGCTGGAGGCCCCGCCTCACTTCACGGCCTGGCGCTACCTTCGGCGTCGCGATTGAATAGGCCCAATGAAGGGTCGTGAGTGGTGGGCAGAGTACAAGGCCTACGTGTACGTCGCGCTTGCCGTGTGTGTGCTGTCATGGATGGGAGTCCACGGCCTAAGGGCACTAGGCGTCGTGCTGCTGATCGGCGGAGTCGTTGTTTTGACGGGGTGGGGCAAGTGGAACAAGATGGCGCAGGTGTACCTAACTGGCCCAGGCGAGGTGATGGAACCGAGCGAGCGAGAGGACGCCACCATGCCGAAGCACCGCGCTGACGCCGTGGTGACCTACCCCGGCAAACCGATGGTCGTTGTTTCCGTCGCGACTACTCCATCCAAGATTGTTCTGTCGTTCGGCGACGGCCGCGAGTGGCACGGCACCTACCCGGCAGACGGTCGGTTTCACCTCACGGAGGACGCCTCAAGTTCGCACTCGTTCCTCGAGCCCGGCCCATCCCTCTCGGACATCAGCTATGTCCATGTTGTCTCGGTGCCCGTCCCGATGGACCCGTCGCAACTCGTCAGAGAATTCCGGTCCTCCAGCGGAAACACGCTCCTCATCTCGCCGCCAACTGAACGAGAAGGCCAGGTGGAGGTGGGGATACTCGGTCAGCGGGCCACTCCTGAGATCATGCAGTCCCTCGCGGGACCCGGCTCTGCGGCGTTCTTTCAGGGGCCTCGGTCGGACACCACAATCGTTCTGCGGCACATACCGTAGGCGGTAGATCGGGCGCTGGCGCGTTTGGGTCCGGGCGGCTGTGCCCGTTCTGTGCCCGCAAATACGCCGGCCATCGCCAGACGCGCCGCTAGCAACCTGGAGGCACATTGCTCTTGTGCACACACCGTCTGTTTGCTCTTGTCGCACTTCTTCTCCCTGGAGGCGTCGGAGAGGTTGGTAATGGTCACGACAGGCAGGCCACCCCACCGCCTTCGCTTCGCGGATTCCGGGTGGGACAGACTTGGCAGGCAGTAGGGGCTCCGAGCATGCCGTGTGAGACTGGAGTGCGCTGGTTGCCTGTTCCACAAGCGATCGGACTTCAAGCCGTCGGTAGCTTTTGGCGAGTCTGCGACCCGAGGGATGGCCACACGCAGCTCATCCTTCTCGGAGACACCGTAGTAAAGGTCGGCGCCATTGAGGAAGCGATGAGCGGGAATGAAATCCAGCCGGCTTACCGCCATCGGGACGTCAAAGGAATATGGGACGGCATATGGAAATCTCGCACTGGACAAGTTCTAGGAACGCCCGACTCCATTACCACACACGACGACTACTCCGTCATGCCCGGCAGGCACTTTCTTGAAGCCTTTTTCACCCCTCCTCGCGCACACTGGTGCGCTCTCGTGACGGTGATGAGCGAGGGTGCGGGAACCAATAGATTTGTTGAAGTAACGATCGCGGAGGCTCTCATCCGGCAAAGACCATGCTGGCTCTAGCAGTCGGTCTTGTGTGAGAACGGAGCAGGAGAGTTATTCGGTTGGCGCATTCGTCTCTAACTAATGCGATTCAGAAGGTCTTAGCCCGATGGGTCAACGTGCCGAAAAACACCGGATGAAACTCCGGCCCGGCGCGAACGAGAAACCGCGAAGAAAACCGCCAAGGCGACCCGGGAGGAGACCTGTCAGGGGAACGCTATGGCGAGCGAGAATTGCCGGGGGATAGCGGGGGGATAGGCCCATAGGAACCGTTGCGGTGCCTGGGCTACCGGCGACCGGGAGACGTACCAGACCACTCGGGGTAGCGCGGCGCGGGCACGTTTCCGGTCCGCCCTCACGCCCGCCTAACGCCCTGGCGGTAGCTTGGCTCGTGCAGTTGAATAGGGGGCGCCACGGAGGCCGTTGACGCGATGCGCGATCAAGATTCGTCGGCCTGTCCGGGTTTCCGCCAGCAGGGCGCTTCTTGGCGGCCACAAGCTCTAGGAGGTCAGCGTGCTGGAGACCCTCGCTGCCGGGCTGATCCTCGCGGCCGTGTCTGGCCTTACCTATGTCGCGTACAAACACCCCGCCGGTTACCAGAGGCTCGCGATGGGCATTCTCGGCGTACTTGGCTTAGCCGCCATGGGGATCTTGGCGTACGCCTTCGGCGGGATGTGGTCCATGGCCGGTGGCCTCCATGACAGGCTCTCCGACACCACCGCCACCCTTGCCTCGGAGGCGTTCGCGGTAAAGACCCTCTACTCGGGCACCCGCCTCACCGGCATCGTCCTGATCATCAGCGCGCTTGTCTTCTACTACCTGCTTCTCCTGACACAGTTGCCCGCAATACTCAGGACAGCGGATTCCCAGAAGAAGAAGAAGCCACCCGAGGATCCTGGCGCGGCCACCCCCGACGCCGACCGCGCGGAGTAGGCCGTCCCCTGTCACGTTCGGGTGACGGGCCGGTGACGCCGGCCCGTTTCATTTCGGGCATGGAAGGATCAGATCTACTTATGAATCAGGAAGCACCGCACCTTTCGGAAGATGCGCATGAGCCAAAACAGCTTGCCGTCATGATCGAAGATGCGCGGCGGCGGTGGGTCTTTCCTCTTCTCGTACCAGATGCCACGATGTAACAGATTCACTGGATCGGGCAAGCCACTGGCCCCGATTTCGCCGCTGGGTCGCTCATAGTAATGCACCCGCGTAACCTCGATTCCTGCGGCATCCACCCATGAGCAGTTCTTGGCCTTTGTACCCCGTACCTGCCCAGCCTTGAGAGGTGCATCCCACTGTGCATTCTCGAAGCTCGTAAGTCGGCCTTGCCGTAACTGGTCCCATAGGTGTGCGCGATTGAACTTGCACCGCATCTCCCATTCGCCCATCTTCATGACGGGAGGTGGCGCCATGATTCAAGAGCAGGAAGTGAGGGACAGGCTTGCGGCCTTCCTGCGAAATGACATTTCGCTGGAGGACTTCAAGTCGTGGCTTGCAGCACATAGTTGGAACATGCACCGCGATAGCCCGGCAGCGGCGCGTGAACTTGTTGGCCGCATCGACCTGCTACTAGCGGAGCACCTCAGCGGATATCGAAGCGAGGCGGAGGTGAGGAGTCTCTTCCAGCGGTGGGCTCGTCCCCACGTAATCGCCATAGAACTTACGGCACCGGGAGTCGATCTCATTGGAAGCAACGCTCCTCGCCTGGTGTCAACCACAACCACCGCGACTGCGGCTACGTCTTGTCCGGTATTTGAACTGGGCCTAGCAACACTTTGAAGGGTGTACTCGCCAACACTTCTCCCTTCCAGTAGAGGTCTAGGTAGTACAATCCCTCCTGCGCGGCGATGCCAAGTGTGACCGTGAAGTTTAGGCCACCCTCCGGAGCATCGAACGACGCTTTGAATGTCTTTGGCACTTCGGTAAGTGAACCGTCCGGCTTGCGCAGCGTCACGGTGAATTCCTGTTCGCCCCGAAGATCACCCGGCTTCAGCCCGAAGAAGGCCGTGACTATGATGGACGGCACTATGTTCGGTGGCAGCTCCGGTACGACGGTAATCTTGTAGTTATCAACGACGCGAATAATGGTAGGAACGCCATCTGCTTCTGCGATGACCTTCTCACAGAGCAGGGCGGCGGTGACAAGTGGCTTCGTATTCGGCGTGGCTGGCCCAGGGAGCTTGGTCGGCATAGGGAGCCGATATACCGCCCCGATCGCACCCTTCGCAACCCTATCCCCCGGCTATCCCCTAGACTCACCGAAACTCGGATGTACTCAGATGCAGAACGGCCCCCGCAAGGAGGGCCGTTCGTGCTCAATTCTGCCAGTGAGTGCCGGTGAGTGTCAGTGAGTCTTGGCTTGCAGCGACTTTCAAGACCGCTGCCTTACCAGTTAGGTCTATCCCTCCCGAACAACCTAAGGTACGCGCCCGACAGGCTCCCAGACAACACGGCGCCCGCCGTCAGAGGGACCAGCGGGCGCCGCTCTGCGATCAATGAGTCGACCGGTGCTACTGCCCGCCGTTCCGCCGGTACGCCATCGCCAGCTGGAGCTGCCGGACGGCCGCCCGGCACGCCGCGATCGCCGCCGCCTTGTGCCCACCGAAGTCGTTCGGCGCCTTGTCGAGGAAATCAACGGCGTCGTTGATCGAGGTGATCGCCGCCTGGAGCCTGGGGAACTGCTGCGGCTGCGCGACCAGCTTGGTCGCGTCGAGCCCGCCCACTGCCATCAGCAGGGGGAGGGCACCAAGCCAACGGCTTGCCTCTCTGCGATTCATGGACTGCTCCGGGTTGTGGGAATAGCGGACAGAATAAGTCTCCTGTGCCGGGTCCGCCAGTAGGCTACGGACGCACCGCCCGGCGCACCCAGGTGCAGATCGGCCACTCCCCGCTCACGCGCCGGTTCACCGTCGGAGCCTGGGACGCGACGTGCGCCGTGGCCCGGCTCACCCAGTCGATGGGCACGTTTACGCTGTACGTGCGGGCCCCGCGCCTGACGTTCAGTGCCGCCAGCTCGGCGGGGAGGTGCTGCGCGAAGGTGAGGTAGAGCTGGCGCGTCGGCGTGAGGAGGTCGCCCGCCGAGACGCTGTCGCCGTCGATCGTGAGGACCGTGTCGCCGGCCGCGAGGCCGCGCGCGCGGAACGGGGAATCGTCCGCGAGCCACCCCACGACGGCTCTGTCCCGCGCGACGCCGAGCAGCGCCACGCCGGGGCTCGGCGCGGCGCGGCACGAATCCATCGGCACGGTCTGGAGCGCCGCGGCCAGGTCGCCGGCGAATGCGGACAGCGTCGGGTAGCGCGCGCGGTCCTTCTCGTAGCGCTCCAGCGCATCCTCGAGCCACGGCACCAGCGCCATGTTGAGGCTCAGCGCCTCGGTGCGGGCGGCCCAAGTGAGTGTCGGCCGCGCCTTCAGCAGCGCCCGCACCGTGATCGCGCGCGCCAGCTGCTCCCCCAGTTCGTCGTCCCAGAACACCGGCGGATAGCCCGTGCGCGCCATGTCCCCTTCGACCGTGGCGCGGAGCTTCACCGTGCGCTCGAGCAGTTCCGGATGCTCGGCGAACAGCCGGCGCACCGCGAAGTGCGCCATCTGATGGCCGAGCGTCAGCCAGACGTAGCCGGGCGAGCGGTACGAGCGGTCGGGGAAGGTCGGGTCGGGCGCGAGGAAGACGTGGTTCCCCTGCGGCGGCGACCACCGCGCGACATCCACCGGCGGTTCGAACCGGGGCCAGAAGGTGCGCGCCAGCGTCACGTCGTAGCTCTGGTCGGGGAAGCCGGTGTACGCGGCGATGATGCTATCGAGCGGGCGCCCGGCGGACAGCGCGGTGTAGACGTCGGAGAGGTCGCGGAGCCGCGACGCCGCGCTCAGCCCCTCGAGCGCGATCGGGGCCGCGCGCGGCACGAAGGCCGCCGCCGCGGTGAGGAACACATCGAGCGCGCGCTTCTGCCGGGCGTCGCCGCCGAAGCAGCGCTGCGCGCCCGCGGCGAGCCAGCCGCAGACGGTGTCGGGGGCCGCGGGCGCGGCCCAGGTCGCCAGCACCGGCCCCACCGGGGTCGGGCCGAGCGCCTCGGCCAGTCTGAACGCGGAGTCGCCCAGCTCGGTGCCGAGCGCGAGCTTCCAGTGCGGCAGCGGGCCCACGGTGGGGAAATCGACCGTGTCGGCCAGCCGCAGGACGAGGCCGGTGACGTCGAGCGTGGAATCCGTGCGGACCGTCGTGCGGCCCACGGTGAACGAGGTCGTGCCGGGCGGCAGCGTGGACGTGCAGGCGGCCGTGGCCGCGGCGCAGGCGAGGACGAGGGCGCGGCGCATCAGTGCCGGAACTGCCGCTTGCCGGTCAGGACCATCGCGATGCCGTGCTCGTCGGCGGCCGCAATCACCTCCGCATCGTGGACCGAGCCGCCCGGCTGGATCACGGCTCGGATCCCGGCCTTGGCGGCCTCGTCCACCCCGTCCCGGAAGGGGAAGAACGCGTCGGACGCGAGCACCGCGCCGGCCGTCTCGTGGCCTGCGCTCTTCGCCTTGTGCACGGCGAGCATCGAGCTGTCCACGCGGCTCATCTGGCCCGCGCCGATGCCGAGCGCCTGGCCCGCGCGCGCCAGCAGGATGGCGTTGGACTTGACGCTCATCACCGCCGCCCACGCGAACCGCAGGTCCTCCATCTCCTCGACGGTGGGCGCGCGCCTGGTCGCAACCTTCCAGCCGCCCTCGTCGGGATCGAAATGCATCCGCGTCTCCGCGAGAAGGCCGCCGCGCACGCGCTTGAAGTCGAGGGTGCCGTCGGCGTCAGTCTTCGGCACTTCGACGATCCGCAGGTTCTTCTTCTTGCGCAGCACGTCCAGCGCGTCGGGCTGGAAGCGGGGCGCCACCACCGCCTCGACGAACAGCTCCGACATCGCCGTCGCCGTCTCCGCGTCCACGATCGTGTTGAAGCCGACCACGGAGCCGTACGCCGAGACGGGGTCGGTCGCCAGCGCGCGCCGGTACGCCTCCACCGTGCTCTTGCCGAGGGCGATGCCGCAGGGGGTGGTGTGCTTGATGATCACGCACGCCACGTCGTGCGGCCACGGCTCGAGGGCGAGACAGGCGGCATCGAGGTCCAGCAGGTTGTTGAACGACAGCTCCTTGCCGCCGAACTGGTTGAGGTATGCCAGGCCGCCGGGCTCGCCGGTGACGTAGAAGGCCGCCTGCTGAGTGGGGTTCTCGCCGTAGCGCAGGTGCTGCCGCTGCTCCAGCGCGAGGAAGATGAAGGGCGGCAGGCCGGTCTCGGGGCGCCCCTGCAGCCACTGCGCGATCGCAGCGTCGTAGCTCGCCGTCTCGCGGAACACCTTGATCGCGAGCTCGCGCCGGAGCTCCGCGCCCACGCCCCTGGCCTTGAGCGCCCCGAGCACCCGCGCGTAGTCCGCCGGGTCCACGACCACCGTGACCGACGCGAAGTTCTTCGCGGCCGACCGGAGCATCGAGGGGCCGCCGATGTCGATCTGCTCGATTGCCTCCGCCTCGGTGATGCCGCGGCGCGCCACGGTCTCCCGGAACGGGTAGAGGTTGACGGCGACCAGGTCGATCGGCGTGATCTTGTGGCGCTCGAGCGCGGCCAGGTCGCCGCTCACGCCGCGCCGGGCCAGCAGGCCGCCGTGCACCGCCGGGTGCAGCGTCTTCACGCGGCCGTCCATCATCTCCGGGAACCCCGTCACCTTCTCGATCGGGATGACGGGGATCTTCTCGTCGCTCAGCACCTTGGCGGTGCCGCCGGTCGAGACGATCTCCCAGCCCAGCGACGAGAGGCCCCGCGCGAACTCCACGAGGCCGCGCTTGTCCGACACCGAGATGAGGGCGCGCGGCATTACCATCGCTCCGCAGTGAGTTGGATGACGTCGGCGAGCGACACCAGGTCCCGGAGGTCGATCACCTCGGCCGGCGAATGGGCGTAGCGCAGCGGCCAGCCGAGCCCCACGTCGGGCACGCCGAAGCGCGTGAAGGTCGAGCCGTCGTTCCCGCCGTTGGTCGTGCCCGCGACCAGCGGGATGTGCCGCGCGCGCGCCAGCGCGAGCAGCGAGTCCACCAGCGCCGGCGGCGTCACGGAGCTGTTGTCCACCGCCCGGACCACGGCGCCGCCGCCGAGCGGCGCGTCCGCGAAGGTCTTGATCTCGAGCGGCGCGTCGGCCGAGACGAAAGTATCGATGGCGTACACGCGCGCCGGGTGCTCGGACGTCCCCACGTGCTCGGCCACGAACCGCGCCCCGTCGAGCCCCACCTCCTCGCGGGTGGACCAGACGAACAGCACCGCGTGCCGGAGCCGCCGCGGGTCGAGATGGCGCAGGGCGAGGAGCTGCGCGGTGGCGCCGACCCGGTCGTCGAACGAGCGAGCGGTGGCGCGCGTCCCCGCGAGGCCGGCGTAGGACTTCGGCATCGTCAGCGCGTCGCCGACCCTGATGCCCAGCGCCTCGGTGGCGGCGCGGCTCGCCGTGCCGGGATCGGCGCGCAGGGCGCCGGGGTTCCGCGCCGGCGAGCGGCCCACGCTGTCCCGCGGCATGAAGACCGCGGGCACGATCCCGGCCGCGGTGTGCACGAGCGCCGGCTCCGCCTCGAAGAGCGAGGGGAAGAACCCGCCCGCGGGCCGCAGCTCCAGCTGCCCGTTCTCCCGGATGGCGGCGACGACGAAGCCGATCTCGTCGAGGTGCGCGACGTACACGGTGAGTGGGTCCCCGGCCCCCGCGCGGACCAGGATGTTCCCCGCGGAGTCGATCGTCGGGTTCGCCCAGGCCGGGAGGAGCTTGATCACCGCTTCGCGGACCGGCCCTTCGTGCCCCGAGACGCCGTAGGTCTCGACCAGACGCGACACGATGTCGCGCGCCTCGGCGACGCCGATCGGCGGCTGCTGCGCGTGGCCCGCGCGAGGCGCCACGCACATCGCCAGGAGTGCCGCAACTAGCGGCGCCCCGTGCCTCTGTGCCCCCGTGCCTCCGTGCCTCATTGCCCATGCCCTCCCAGGAACGCCTGCAGCCTGTCGGCGAGGGCCGCGACGTCCCTGAGCGACACCGTCTCGACCGGCGTGCGGGCGTAGCGGGTGGGCAGGCTCCACGCCGTCGCGGCCTGAAAGCCCTGTGCCGCGGGGAGAGAGTCGCGCGCGGTCACGACTGCGCCCGCGCCGAGGGAGTCCGCCGTTGCGGTCTCACCGAGCAGGACGATGTCGGTCGCGGCGGCTCCGTGTGCGCGCGCGATCACCACGAACGAGGCGCCATCCCACCGGAGGTTGCGCCGCCGGGTGAACGCGGCCACCGCGGTGCCGCGGGCGCCGCTCGCGGGGAGCCGCAAGGTCGCCTCGAGCAGGGCGGCGCAGGAGGCGCGGGCCGACACGTCGAGCGCTGCGACGAGATCGGTGCCGTAGCGGTGCGCCCGCTTCGCGCGCGTGACGGGCGCGAGCAAACCCACGCCGAGGGCCTCGACGCCGGCCGCGGAGGTCGCGCCCACGTCCACGTATGCGTTGTCGAGGTTGAATGGCTCGTCGGCCGCGGTTGGGCGCCCGCGCGTGAGGTGGACCGATCGCACGCCCACGACGCCGGGGAGCGGCCCGCGGCTGCCGAACACGGTGACGCGCTGGCCCTCGAGGAACTGGTCGTACAGCGGGCCCATCGCGGCCGCGCCCACGCGCCGCAAGGTCAGGTAGCCCTCCGGCGTGATGGCGCCGACGACGTAGCCGACCTCGTCCATCGGGCAGAGCGCGACCCGGGTCGGGTCGCCGCTGCCGCGAGACACGACCACGTTCCCGGCGGCGTCGGTCACCGCGCCCGGCAGGGCCGCTGCGAGCTCCAAGGCCATCGCGTCCTCGAGGCCGGTGACGGCGCTCATGTTCGCGAGTCGGACGACGAGGGAGTCGAGCGAGGGGCCGGCGGAAGGCGTCTGGGCAGCGGCCGGCGCCGCGACGAGAGCGCAGGCCAGCGCCGCGAGTGCGCTACGCGATCGTGAGCGCATCGGCCAAATCCGGTTGCAGTGAAGGGGCGGGGCCGAGCGCGTCGGCCGCCAGGAAACAGCGGGGCTCGCCGCCGCAGCGCGCGAACGCGCCCACCACGGCGGGGAGGAGCCGGTGCTCGGCCTCGAGCACGCGTGCGGCGAGCGTCTCGGTGGTGTCGCCGGCGTGGACGGGCACCGGCCACTGGGCGACGATCCGGCCGTGGTCGTACTGCTCGTCCACCAGGTGCACGGTGACGCCGGTGATCCGGGCGCCGCTCGCCAGGACCGCCTCGTGGACGCGCCGGCCGTACATCCCCGCGCCGCCGAAGCAGGGCAGGAGCGCCGGGTGCACGTTCAGCATCCGCCCGCGATACGCCGCCACGACCCGGTCCGGGACCCTCTTCAGGTAGCCCGCCAGGACGACGAGCGCGATCTGGTGGCGCGCGAGCAAGGCGAGGAGAGCGTCCGCGTCCTGCCCGTCCTCCGGAATGGTGGCTGTCGCGACCCCCGCGCGCTGCGCGCGGTCGAGGGCGCCGGCGGCGGCCTTGTTGGAGATGACGAGGGCGATCCGCGCGGGGGCGGTCGGCTCCCGAAAAGCGTCGAGGAGGGCCTGGAGGTTCGATCCGTGGCCAGACGCAAGCACCGCGACCTGCAGGGGAGGCATGCCCATTAAACAAAGACGCAAGTTGCCAGACGGCAAGTTGCTAGAACAGTTGCCAGACGGCGAAGGAAGAAGTGGTTACCAGACCCAAGAAGTCAGAGGCCAGACAAGTCGCCCGCCCTGGCAACTGGTCTGGCCCCTGTCGACTGGCAACTGGAAACCACTTCCCCCTTGCCGTCTGGCAACTGCTCTGCCTTCGAGTATCTCCCTCCTGCCAGCTCAGCGCACCGACAGGGTATACGGCCCGTACGACCCCTGCCGATAGGTGTTGGCGATGATGCGGTACGCGCCGGCGGCCGGCACGACGAAGATGATGCGGGCGTTGGTGCCGCCGCCCGAGTCGTCGTCGCGCGCCAGCACCTTGCCCGTCGCGTCCTCGAGGATCGCGTACGCGTCGAATGACGACGACGTCACGTCCACCTGGATCCGCTCGCCTTTGGTGCCGATGTAGGTCCAGGCCTGGTAGACCGAGTTGTCCGAGAGCCGGGAGTCGGTGAGGCTGAGCTGGCCGGAGACCGCTTGCCCCTTCATGACCTGCCCGACCGTGCCCGGCAAGGTGTAGGTGGCGGGGAAGGTGCTCCCCGGCCGCGCCGCACACCCGTTCAACGCCACCCCCAGCACTGCGGCTGCCAACATGGCTCTCATCGCCGTACCCTCTTTCCTCGTTACCACTCGCACCTCGGTGTCTCGCGACTGCTCCGCGAACCGTCCACTGCTCTCCCCTATCTGGGCATGATCGAGACCGTGTAGATGCCCGCGCGGCGCGAGCGACCGGCGTTGTTGACCACGATCTGGTACATCCCCGACGCCGGCAGGGTGAAGATCAGCCGCGAGTTCAGGTTCCCGCCCGAATCGTCGTCCTCGCCGAGCTTGTTGCCGTTCGCGTCGAGCAGCTGCATGTACGTGTCGAACTCCTCCGACCGCACGTCGATCTGCACCGTCTGCCCCGAGCCGCCCTGGAACTGCCAGAGATCGGCGTAGGTGCTGTCCTGCATTATCTGGTCGCCCGTCTCCAGCCGGCCGCGCATCGTCTGCCCGATCGCGATCTGCGCCGTCTGGCCGGGCGCCGCGATCATGTTGGTCGGCTCGACCGGGACCGGCTGCGGGATCGGCTGCGCGATGGGCTGCGGCTGCCCGATCGGCGTGGGCTGGCCGAGCGACGTCGGCGTGCCGAGCGCCTGCACCCTCAACGTGTACAGCCCGGTCGTGGTGGTGGCGGAATAGGTCGTCACGCCCAGCCGGTAAATCGCCGTCTGCGGGCAGGTGAACGTGAGCCGGGCGTTGAGGCCTTCGCCGCTGTCATCGTCGTGGGCGACGTTGTTGCCCATCGGATCGAAGATGATCGCGTAGTTGTCCCACTCCGACAGGACGTCCATCTGGAACGCCTGGCCCGCAGTGCACTGCAGGTTGTACGTGTGGATCGGCTTCCCGTCGTAGGTCGTCCCGCCCGGCACCAGGTTGTTCTGGACCTGCTGGTTGAGGCCGATCGTTCCGATCGGCGCGATGTTCACGCCGGAGACGATCGGCGTCACCACCGGCTGCGACACCGCCGCGGCCGCCTGGAGCCGCAGCGTGAACGCGCCGTACTGGCCCGAGCGCAGTGTGTTCACGAAGATCTGGTACATGCCGGTGTACCCGAGCGTGCGCACGATGCGCGCGTTCAGCCCGCCGCCGCTGTCGTCGTCGTGGGTGATCTCGGTGCCGTTCTGGTCCTTCAGATAGAGGTACGAGTCGAAGTCGGACGACATCAGGTCGATCTGCACCGTCTGCCCTGCCGATGCCATGAAGGTGAAGAGCTTGTAGTGGGACCCGTCCCCCAGGACCGGATCCGACATGCTGAGCGTGCCGGTGACGGAGGACCCGATCGGGATCTGCTGCTGCGCCCTGGTCGGGAGCGCCGTGACGGCCAGGAGTCCGAGGCCCAGCCCCACGACCCGTGCGATGGTGGCTCCGCGACGATGCGACATGCTGCGCTCCTCGTGACGTGTGGACGAGCGACCGCGCCCCACGACGGGGCCGATGCGAGGGTGAGTATACGGCCGCACCTGCAATCCGCAATATTCGCCACAGGCGTGCCGTGCGGTTGTGACGCGAATCACTCTGCGGGCAGTCCGATGAGGGCCGCAGCGGCCTGGAGGTCCGGGGCCACGGCGACGCCGAGATCGCGCGTGCGCTGGGCGTCCGCCGGGGCGGGGATGCCCAGCAGAACCCCGCGGCCCCCGAGCCGGCGCGCGGGCTCGGCGTCCTGCAGCTTGTCGCCCACGAACCACGAGTGCCGGAGGTCGAACCCCAGCTCGCGCGCGGCGCGCTCGAACAACTCGACGCCCGGCTTGCGGCACGCGCACGGGCCCGTGAAGTCGGGATGGTGGGGGCAATAGTAGACGCCGGCGAAGCGGACGCCGTGCGGCGCCAGCAGCTCCTCGACGCGGGCCGTCACCGCGTGGAAGGCCCCCGGTCCGAACAGGCCGCGGGCGATCCCCGACTGGTTGCTCACGACGACCAGCGGCCAGCCGGCCCTGGCCAGCGCGCGCAGCCCTTCGACCACCCCCGGCAGCAGATCGACCAGCGCCGGATCGTGCAGGTAGCCCGGGTCCCGGACCAGGGTGCCGTCGCGATCGAGGAAGACGGCGCCGCGCATCGCGCTAGCGCAGCGCCGCGGTGACGGCGTCCGCGACGGCGCTCTCGTCTTCGGGCAGAATCGTGCGCACGTCGAGGACGACGCGGCCGCCAGTGGCCAGCGCGACGACCGGCGTCGCGGCGAGCCGGAGACGCTCGGCCAGCGCCGCGGCAGAGAGGCCCTCCGGCGCGAGGGCGACGCCGGCGCTGGCCAGCTCGACGCCGGGGAAGGCACCGCCGCCGACGGCCGCGCGCGTCGCCGTCACCACTGCGTGCGCCGCGGCCGGCAGCGCTGCAGCCAGGCGCTCCGCGCGCGCCGCCAGGACCGAGCGCGGCTCGGTCAGCATCCGCAGGACGGGCACCTCGCGCCGCGCCACCGCGGGATCGCGGTAGAGCGCCAGCGTCGCCGCGAGGGCGGCGATCGTGAGCTTGTCGGCGCGGATCGCGCGCGCCAGGGGATTGGTGCGGCAGCGCGCGACGAACGCCGCGGTGCCGAGCAGGATGCCGGCTTGCGGGCCGCCGAGCAGCTTGTCGCCGGACGCGACGACGGCGGTCGCGCCGCTCCGCGCGGCCCGCGGCAGCAGCGGCTCCCCGCCCAGGCCTTCGGCAGAGAGATCCACCATCAGGCCGCCGCCCAGGTCGTAGATCACCGCCACGCGGCGCCTCCGCCCCAAGGCGACCAGCTCCTCCAGCGGTGCTTCGGCGACGAACCCCTCCTGCCGGAAGTTCGAGCGGTGGACCTTGAGGATGGCGACGGGCCCTGTGCGTCCGTGCCGGCCCGTGCCCCTGTGCCTCCGCGCCTCCGCGCCCGCCGCTTTCAGCGCCTTTTCGTAGTCCGCCAGCCGCGTCCGGTTGGTCGTGCCGACCTCGACCAGCCGCGCACCGCTCTTCTCGAGAATCTCCGGGATCCGGAACCCGCCGCCGATCTCGATCAGCTCGCCGCGCGAGACGACGACGTCGCCGCCGGACGCCGCGGTCGCCAGCGCCAGGAGGAGCGCCGAGGCGGCGTTGTTCACCACCATCGCCGCCGGCGCGGCCGTGAGCTCGGTGAGCAGGCCCGCGCAATGCACGTGGCGGTCGCCGCGCCGGCCGCGGTCGACGTCGTACTCGAGCGTGCTGTAGCCGCGCGCCGTCTCCTGGACGGCGGCGAGCGCCGCGTCGCTCAGGGGAGCGCGGCCGAGGTTGGTGTGCAGCACCACGCCGGTGGCGTTGACCGCGCGGCGCAGCGTCGGGCGGGTCGCGGACTCCAGCGCGCGAGAAACGGCCGCTGCCCAGCCCGCGCCGTCGCCGGGCGCGGTCTCCGGCGCCGCGCGCGCGTCGTCGATGGCGCGCCGGACCGCCCGCACCAGCACGCTGCGCGGGACACCCGGGGCGAGCGCGGCCACGGCGCTCTCCTTGAGCACGCGGTCCACCGACGGCAGCCGGCGGCGCGGGTCGGTCATCGCGGTTTGGCGGGAGGTGACGTCGGCACGGAGTCGCGGCGCGCGGCGGCGGTGGCACTCGTGTCAGGGCGCGACCCTGCGGGCGGCGCAGGTGCCGCACCGGGGGTCGGTCGGCGTCCGACCGGCGTGGTGTCGGCGCGCGCCCGGCGCAGCGAGTCGGCGGTGGGCCGCGTGGGCGGCAGCCGCGGCGCCGTGAACGTGGTGCGGCCGCGAAGCGGCGCGGTGACCCCGGTGAGACCCACCACCTTCTCGGTCGTGATCGCGTACCGGGCGCCCGGCTCCAGCGCCGCAGCGAAGCGCACGACCCGCGTGTCGCTCGGGGCGGGGCGCCGCGCCAGCATCTTGATCGCGCGGCTGGTGTCCCGCCGCACCGGCGGCAGCGTGTCGCGCGGCGGCGCCGCGCCCAGCGGCGGGGGCGGGACCGGCGGCCGCGCCGCCGTGGGTTGCGGAGCCGGCGCGGCGCCCCGGTGGGTGGTGTCGCGCGCTGCCGCCGCGGCCCGCGCCGCACTGTCCTTGGCCGCCTGCGCCGCGGTGCGCGCGGCGGCTTCCACCTTGGAGATGCTGTCGTACGCGGCCGCTGTGAACACCGTGCGCAGCGGTACGTCCCGCGTCGTGTCGGCCAGCGGGCTCACGTGCACCATCGAGGTGTCCACGGGCGCGTCGGGATTCACGGGGCGGTCGAAGGTGATGCGCACCGTGACGCTGTCGAGCACATCGGCCGACCTGATCCGTGGCCCGATCGTGTCGTGGGTGAACGCGTAGAGCCCCACCAGGGCCGAGTCGGTCAGCGCGACGCGGGCGGTGTCGAACGCTTCGCGCGGGTCCCGGCGCCGGTTGTTGTTCTGGTCGAGGATGCCGTACACCAGGTAGTCCCCGGGCGGCATCTCGCGGAGGGAGAAGTTCCCCACCGAATCGGCCAGCGCGAGGTAGGGCAGGGAATCCGGCAGCAGCACCGCCTGGACCAGCGCGCCGTTCGCCGCGTGACCCGCCGTCCAGTCCACCACCGTGCCGGCCAGCGTCGCCGAGGGGATCGCCGGGCCGGTCGAGAAAACGATGGTCCGCCCCTGTTTCATCCTGTTCTGGTGGAGGTCCGTGATGACGGGGAGCAGCTCCACGCGGTAGATGCGCTGCGCGCGGAACCCGCCCTTGACCGAGATGGTGATGCGGTCGCGGTGCCAGTCCACGCTGACGGGCGTCCTGGCGGGCGAGACGAGCACTGCGCCCGCGAGCATGGGCTGCGGCGCCGCGATGCGCTCGCCGATGACCTCGTCGAAGTTCAGGTCGACGCGGCGTGGCGGCTCCGCCAGCACAGCGCCGGACTCGGGCACGGTGGACAGGAGGACCGGCGGCGTGGTGCGCGGCGGGCCGCCCGGCGGATCGCCGGTGGACGCGCAGCCGCAGTACGCGACGAACGCCGCGAGTGTGAGGCCTACGCGCAGCCGAGCGCGGCGAGCTTGGAGGCGAGCGCCCCCCGCTTGACCGTCCACTCGCGCTCCTTGGTGCGCTCGCGCTCCACGACCTCGGCCGGCGCCTGGCCGGTGAAGCCGGGGTTGGCGAGCTTGGTCTTGAGGCCCGCGATCTGGCGGTCGAGCCGCTGCAGCTCGGCCCCGAGCCGGGCGCATTCCTTGGCCACGTCGATCGCCTCGCCGAGCCCGACAAAGAGCTCGGCGCCCTCCGGCAGAACCACGTGCGCGCCGACCTTCCCGTGCACCGACGCGTCGCCGACGGCGTCGAGCTGCTGGAGCCGTGCCAGCCGTCGGATCATGCCGATTTCGGCGTTCAAGGCCTTCTGCTGCCGCGACGACGTCTTGGCGTAGACGGCGGGCAGCTCCTGACCCGGTTTCACGCCGTAGTCTGCCCGTACCTCGCGGACCGCATCCACCAGCGCCTGTACGAACGCGAACTCGCGCTCGGCGTCGGGATCGTCGTGCCCCGCGTCCGCCGCGGGCCACGGCGCGACGACGATGGACGCGTCGGCGCGGCCGGGCAGACGGCGGTACAGCGTCTCCGTGATGAACGGCATCGCCGGATGCAGCAGGCGCAGCAACGTCTCGAAGGCGTGGGCCGCCACCGACCGCGCGACCTCGCCTCCGGCCGCCTCGCCCCGGAGCCGCGGCTTGATCTCCTCCAGGTACCAGTCGGCGAAGTCGTCCCAGAGGAAGTGGTACGGCGTCCCGACGGCGTCGTTGAGCCGGAACTTCTCGAGGTGCTCGGTGGTCTCCCGCACCGCGCGCGCGAGCCGCGAGAGGATCCAGCGATCCGCGAGGTTGAGCTCGCCGGGCGGGACGTCGGCCAGCGGCCGCACCGCCTCCGCGCCCAGGGAAGAGAGGAGCAGGCGGCCGACGTTCCAGAGCTTGTTGGCGAAGTTCCGCCCCGCGGCGAACGACGTCTCCAGGTCGTCGGGATCGAGGACGATGTCCGTCCCCACGGCCAGACCGCTCGTGACCGCGAAGCGCAGGGCGTCGGCGCCGAACCGCCGCACCACCTCGAGCGGGTCGATCCCGTTGCCGAGCGACTTCGACATCTTCACGTGGTGCGTGTCGCGCACCGTGCCGTGCAGGTAGACCGTGTGGAACGGCACGCGCCCCAGGAAGTGGAGCCCGGCCATGATCATCCGCGCGACCCAGAAGAAGATGATCTCGGGGGCGGTGACCAGGACGTCGGTGGGATAGAAGCGCGCGAGGTCGGCGGTCCGCTCGGGCCAGCCGAGAGTCGAGAACGGCCACAGCCAGGAGCTGAACCAGGTGTCGAGGACGTCCTCGTCCTGGCGCAGGGCGCCGCCGCAGGCGGGGCACGCCTTCGGATCCTCGCGGAACGCGCTCTGCAGGCCGCACTTGTCGCAGTACCAGACCGGGATGCGGTGGCCCCACCAGAGCTGGCGCGAGATGTTCCAGTCGCGGATCCCGGTGAGCCACTGCTCGAACTCGAGGCCGCGCCGCTCCGGGATGAAGCGGACCTCGCCCTTCCGGTACGCCTCGAGCGCCGGCGCCGCGAGCGGCTCCATCGTGACGAACCACTGGTCGCTCAGCCGCGGCTCGACCACGGTGTCGCAACGGTAACAGTGCCGGACGGCGTGGAGGCGGCTCTCGACCTTCTCCAGCAGCCCGCGCGCTTTCAGCAATTCCAGGATGGCCTTGCGCGCCTCGAAGCGGTCCATCCCGAAGATGGGCGCGGGCACGCGGCCGCCCGGCTTGCCGTTCAGCGCGGCGTCGCCCATCCGCGCCTCGGGCGTCATCACGATCGGCGTGGCGAGGTTGTGGCGGCGGCCCACGTCGAAGTCGTCCGCGTCGTGGGCGGGCGTGATCTTCACGAACCCGGTGCCGAAGCCGGCTTCCACATGCTCGTCGGCGATGATCGGGATCTCCAGCTCCGCGATCGGGAGGATCACGTGCCGCCCGACGTACGCCGTCCGCGCTGGATCGTTCGGATTGACCGCCACGGCGACGTCGCCCAGCATGGTCTCCGGCCGCGTCGTGGCCACCGTGATGTGGGCCTCGGCGTCGGCGAGCGGATAGCGGATGTGATAGAACGCGCCCTCGACGTCCTCGTGTTCCGCCTCCTCGTCCGACAGCGCCGTGTGGCACCGCGGGCACCAGTGGATCACGCGGTAGCCGCGGTAGATGAGCCCTTCCTCCCAGAGGCGCACGAAGGTCTCGCGCACCGCACGGCTCATCTGGGGGTCGAGGGTGAACCGCGTGCGCGTCCAGTCGCACGAGCACCCGATGGCGCGGAGCTGGTCGAGGATGATGTGGCGTGTCTGGCGCACGTGCGCCCACACCCGTTCCACGAACGCGTCACGCCCGAGGTCGAACCGGGTGGTCCCCTCGGCCGCGAGCAGCCGCTCGACCACGTTCTGCGTGGCGATGCCCGCGTGGTCCGTCCCCGGCACCCACAGGGCCGCGCGGCCGCGCATCCGCTCGAAACGGACCAGGACGTCCTGGATGGTGTTGTTGAGGCCGTGCCCCATGTGGAGCACGTCCGTGACGTTGGGCGGCGGGATGACGATGACGTACGGCTGCGCACCGGGGGCGGCGGAGGGCGCGAAATATCCCCGGGCCTCCCACTCGGCGTAGAGCGCCGCCTCGATGTCCGCGGCGCTGTACTGCGGGGCCAGCGTCGTCGCTTCGGTCATGACCTCGTCCACAAAAAGGCCCGCAGGGAGCGGGCCGCGGGAATGCAGGGCATCGCCACCTTCACCCTCGCGCGGCTCGGGGCGTGCTCGGCCCCGCTACGGCGGGCACGGACCCGTCGGCCCCCGTCACCAGCAGGTGATTGAGGACCGTCCGGACTTCCGGCACCGCCTCGACCACCCGGCCGGCCAGCTGCACCTCGCTCGGGTGCGCGACGCGGCCGCTCAGCTCCACGATCCCGCCCTCGAAGACCCGCACGCGGACGGCGCGGCGGCCGAGCACGGCGTCGCGGCGCAGCGCGTCGAGCACGCGCGCCTCCAGCCGCTCCCCGTCCTCGTCGGTCCACGGCTCCGTCGGCCGCCCGCGACGCCGCTTCCAGCGCTGGATCGCCGAGTGGACGCGCTTGGTGTTGACCCGGCCCACGCGCTCGGCCGCGAAATACCCGAGCGCCAGGCCGAGGCCGGCTCCCGCGGCCACGACCAGGAGGTCCGAGATCGTCCAGTCCGAGCCCTTGCCGTCGCGCGACACTCCGCCTCCGGTGGAAACCGCGGTGAGCCTCCGCTACATTGCTTAACTCTGGCGAAGCGGGCCTCCTGTCGCAAGTTGCGCCCCCTCCAGCCCTTAGACAACCGGTGCCTGGCACGGAGTGGCATGGCTGATCAACTGGTCCTCACGCTCCCCGACGGATCGGAGAAGCGCGTCGCGCCCGGCACGACGCCGCGTGCCGTCGCGGCCTCCATCGGCGCCGGCCTCGCGCGGGCCGCCGTCGCCGCCCGGCTGAACGGACAGATCCTCGAGCTCGACCGCCCGCTGGCCGGCTCGGGTCCCTTCCAGGTGCTGACCGAGAAGGACCCCGACGCGCTCGGCGTGCTGCGCCATTCGGCGGCGCACGTCCTCGCCACCGCGGTGCGCAAGCTCTTCCCCGACGCCGGCATCGGCTTCGGTCCCGCGATCGAGGACGGCTTCTACTACGACTTCGAGGTGCCGCGCCCCTTCACCCCCGACGATCTGGAGAAGATCGAGGGCGAGATGCGCGCGGTGGTCGCAGCCGACCACCCGATCGTCCGCGAGGAGGTCTCCCGGGACGAGGCGCAGCGCCGCTTCGCCGGCGACCCTCTCAAGCTCGAGCGGCTGGCGGAGATCGGCGCGGGCGAGACCATCTCGGTCTACCGCGACGGCCCGTTCGAAGACCTGTGCCGCGGCCCGCACCTGGCCAGCACCGGGCGGCTGCAGCACTTCAAGCTCCTCCACGCAGCGGGCGCGTACTGGCGCGGCGACGAGAAGCGCCAGATGCTGCAGCGCATCTACGGCACCGCCTGGTTCGCGAAGCAGGACCTCGACGCCTACCTGCACCGGCTCGAGGAGGCGCGACGCCGCGACCACCGCATCCTGGGGAAGCAGCTCGACCTCTTCAGCATCCAGGAGGACGTGGGGCCGGGGCTGATCTTCTGGCACCCGAAGGGCGCGATGCTGCAGTTCCAGCTGCGGCGGTTCATCGAGGACGTCCTGCTGGAGCGCGGCAACCTGCTAGTCTACACGCCGCACATCACCCGCGAGCAGTTGTTCCTGCGCTCCGGGCACCTGCCGTGGTACGCGGAGAACCAGTTCCCGGCGATGGCGGCGGGCGAGGGCGAGGCCGAGGACGTGCGCTACCGGGTCAAGCCGATGAACTGCCCGATGCACATCCTCGTGTACGCCTCGCAGCAGCGCAGCTATCGCGACCTGCCGCTCCGGCTCTCGGAGATCGCCAACGTCTACCGCAACGAGCGGTCGGGCGTGCTGCATGGGATGCTGCGGGTGCGCGGGCTGACGATGGACGACGGGCACATCTTCCTGCGGCCCGACCAGATCGAGGACGAGATCTTCGAGCTGCTCGACATCGTCGAGCTGGTGATGGGGAAGACGCTGGGGCTCGACTACCGCTTCGACCTCGCCACCCGCCCGGACAAGAAGCTCGGGAGCGACGAGGCGTGGACGCAGGCCGAACAGGCGCTGGAGGCGGCGCTCAAGCGGCGCGGCGTGACCTATCGCCTCGACGCGGGCGGCGGCGCGTTCTACGGGCCGAAGATCGACATCAAGTTCAACGACGCGATCGGCCGCGAGTGGCAGGGCGCGACGATCCAGCTCGACTTCCAGCTGCCGGAGCGGTTCGCGCTGGAGTACACCGGCGCGGACAACAAGCCGCACCGCCCGGTGATGATCCACCGGGCCATCTTCGGGACGCTGGAGCGCTTCCTCGGCTTCCTCATCGAGCACTTCGCCGGCGCGTTCCCGCTCTGGCTCTCGCCCGAGCAGGTGCGGGTGCTGCCGATCAGCGACGCGCAGGTGGAGGCGGCGCGGGCCGTGCAGGTGGCGCTCCGCGGCGCCGGCATTCGGGCCGTGCTCGACGATCGCAGCGACACGCTGAACTACCGCATCCGCGACGCCGAGCTGCACAAGGTGCCGTACATGGCGGTGATCGGGGCGCGGGAGGCGGAGGCGCGCTCGGTGGCCGTGCGGGTCCGCGGCACCGGGAAGAAGCAGGAGGTGATGACCCAGGACGCGTTCCTCGCCAGGCTCGTCGACGAGGTGCGCACCAGGATGCGAGGTCCGTGATGGCCGCTCCTGATCCCCGGCTGACGCCCGTCATCCTCAGCGCGGTGCGCACGCCCATCGGCCGGTTCCTGGGCGGCCTCGCGCCGCTCACGGCGCCGCAGCTGGGCGCGCTCGCCATCCGCGAGGCGGTGCGCCGCGCCGCGGTCGCCGGCGCCGACGTCGGCGAGGTGATCATGGGGAACGTGGTGCAGGGCGGCGTGGGCCAGGCCCCGGCGCGGCAGGCGGCGATCGGCGCCGGCCTTCCCGGCACCGTGCCGGCGGTCACCGTCAACAAGGTGTGCGGCTCCGGGCTCAAGGCGGTGATGCTGGCAGCGCAGGCGGTGAAGGCGGGCGACGCCGAGTGCGTCGTCGCGGGCGGGATGGAGTCCATGTCGAACGCGCCCTTCTACCTCTATGGAGTGCGGAACGGCCTCAAGCTCGGCAACCAGACGATGGTGGACGGCGTGATCCGCGACGGTCTGTGGTGCTCGTTCGGCGACGTGCACATGGGCTCGTACGCGGAGTACACGGCGAAGAAGGCGGGCGTCTCCCGCCAGGAGCAGGACGCCTTCGCCCTCGAGAGCCACCGGAAGGCCGTCGTGGCGCAGGAGCAGAACCGGTTCCGGGAGGAGATCGTCCCGGTCGAGGTCGCGGACAGAAAGGCTCCGGTGCGGATCGAGAAGGACGAGGCGCCCCGCGCCGACACGACGCTCGAGGCGCTCGCGAAGCTCAAGCCGGCGTTCGAGAAGGACGGCTCGGTCACCGCGGGCAACGCCCCCGGCCTCAACGACGGCGCGAGCGCGCTCGTCGTGACGTCGCTCGCCTTCGCGCGGGAGCGCGGCCTCAAGCCGCTGGCCCGGATCACGGCGTACGCCACGGGCGGCGGCGAGCCGAAGGACCTGTTCTTCGCGCCGATCGTGGCGGTGCAGAACCTGATGAAGAAGGAAGGGAAGACGATCGGAGCCTACGACCTGATCGAGGCCAACGAGGCGTTCGCCGTCCAGGCGATCGCCGACGGGCGCGCCCTCGGCTGGGACTGGTCCCGCGTCAACGTGAACGGCGGCGCGGTCGCGCTCGGCCATCCGATCGGCGCCAGCGGCGCGCGGGTGCTGACCACGCTGCTCCATGCGATGCCCAAGCGCGGCGCCGCGACCGGCCTCGCCACCCTGTGCCTCGGCGGCGGCAACGCCGTGGCCCTCTCCGTGGAGCGTCTCGGATGACCCAGGCCACGTCCACCGCCGCTCCGGCGCTCGCCGGCCGGAGCCGCGCCCTCGACCTCGTGCTCGTCGCCACGGGCGCGCTCGCCGTCGCGCTCGCCTCCCAGGTCGCCGTGCCGCTGCCTGGCACGCCGGTGCCGATGACCCTTCAGCCGCTCGCGGTGCTGCTGGTTGGCGGTTTCCTGGGCGCGAGGCGCGGTGCGGCGAGCCTGGTCTTCTACCTGGCGCTGGGCGCTGCGGGGCTGCCGGTCTTCACGCCCGTCGGCGCGCCGGGCCTGGCGCGGTTGCTCGGCCCCACCGGCGGGTACCTGCTTTCGTACCCCTTCGCGGCGGCGCTCGTCGGATGGGTGGTCGCGCGGCGCGCGGGATGGCCGGCCCTGTTGGCGGGACCGCTGCTCGGGATGGCTGCGGTGCACGCGGGTGGGCTCGCGCAGCTGGTGATCCTCACCGGCTCCGCGCGGCTGGCGCTGGCCGCCGGCGCGCTGCCGTTCGTCCTGGGGGATACGGTGAAGGTGGCGCTGGCGGCGTTGGTCCTGCGCCGCACCCTGCCCCTGACGCGCGCGCTCCGTTGAGCGCGCGTCGCGTTTTCGGGAGGGCGTGAGCGGATGGCGAGGGTCGCGGTCGTGGGCGCGGGCACGATGGGGAACGGGATCGCGCACGTCTTCGCGCAGCACGGCTGGGACGTCGCGCTGGTGGACGTGGCCCAGGCCGCGCTCGAGAAGGGCGTGGCCACCATCCGCGCCAACCTCGAGCGCCAGCTGAAGAAGGGGATGCTGACCGCCCAAGAGCGCGACGCGGCGCTCGCCCGCCTGCATCCGGCTACGGATCTCGCCGCGGCCGGAGGCGCCGAGCTGGTGGTCGAGGCCGCGTTCGAGAGCGAGGCGGTGAAGTTCCCGCTGTTCGCCGAGCTCGACCGGAGCCTCCCGCCCGCGGCGGTCCTCGCGAGCAACACCAGCTCCATCTCGATCACCGCGCTGGCCGCGCAGACGCACCGGCCGGACCGGGTGATCGGGATGCACTTCATGAACCCGGTGCCGGTGATCGCGCTGGTCGAGGTGATCCGCGGCCAGGAGACAAGCCAGGACACCGCGGGCCGGGTGATGGCGATCGCGCGGGAGCTCGGCAAGACGCCGGTCGAGGTCTGCGACTACCCGGGCTTCGTGTCCAACCGCGTCCTGATGCCGATGATCAACGAAGCGGTGTTCTGCCTGATGGAGGGCGTGGCGTCCGCCGAGTCCATCGACAGCGTGATGAAGCTGGGCATGAACCACCCGCTCGGCCCGCTCGCGCTGGCCGACCTCATCGGGCTCGACGTCTGCCTCAACATCCTCGACGTGCTGCACCGCGGGCTGGGGGACGACAAGTACCGGCCCTGCCCGCTCCTCAAGCGGATGGTGGCCGCGGGACTGCTCGGGCGGAAGACGGGCCGCGGGTTCTACGAGTACGCCGCGCCGGCGGCGGGCCGATGACGGCGGTGCTGACCGAGGAACAGCAGCAAGTCATCCAGCTCGCGCGCGACTTCGCGCGGGAGCACATCGCGCCGCACGCCGCGCGGTGGGATGCGGAGAAGCACTTTGACCGCCCCACCATCGACCGGCTCGGCGCGCTGGGCTTCCTGGGGATGCTCGTGCCCGAGGCGTACGACGGGCTGGGGCTCGACACGGTGACCTACCTCCTCGCGGTGGAGGAGATCGCCGCGGCCGACGCGTCCGTCGCCGTGTCCGTGGCCGTGCACAACTCGCTCCCCACGCAGATGCTGCTCCGGCACGGCAGCGCGGCGCAGAAGGAGCGGTGGCTCAAGCCGATGGCGCGCGGCGAGCTGCTCGGCGCCTTCGCCCTCTCCGAGGCCGACGCGGGCTCGGACGCGGCGGGCCTGCGGGCGCGGGCGGTGCGGAGCGGCGACGGGTGGGTGCTGAACGGCGCCAAGGCGTGGGTCAGCAACGGCGGGACGGCGGACGTCATCCTCGCGATGGTGCGCACCGATCCGGAGGGCGCGCCGCGCGGGGCGCGGGGGATCGGGTGCTTCGTGATCCCGGCCGGCACGGCGGGGCTGATGCCCGGCAAGCCCGAAGACAAGATGGGGCTGCGCGCGTCGAACACGACGGCGCTCTTCTTCCAGGATCTCCGGCTCGGCGACGAGCACCTCCTCGGCGACCCGTCGAGCGGTTTCATCTACGCGCTCGAGGCGCTCGACAGCGGGCGGATGGGGATCGCGGCCCAGGCGTGCGGGATCGCGCGCGCCGCGCTCGAGCACGCCACCCGCTACGCCGCCGAGCGCCGGCAGTTCGGCCGGCCGATCAAGGACTTCGAGGCGATCCAGTTCAAGCTGGCCGACATGGCCACCCGGCTCTCCGCCGCCCGCGCCCTCCTGCACGAGGCGGCGCGCCGCAAGGACGCCGGCGAGCGGACGACGCGCTGGGCGGCGATGGCCAAGCTGTGCTGCTCCGAGACGGCGATGTGGGTCGCCACGCAGGCGGTGCAGGTGTTCGGGGGCTACGGCTTCATGCGCGACTACCCGGTCGAGCGGCTGATGCGCGACGCCAAGGCCACCGAGATCTACGAGGGCACGTCCGAGATCCAGCGCCTGGTGATCGGGCGCGAGCTCTTGAATTCCCACTAGCGCGTCAGCGAGGCGCACGGCAATGGAGATTTTCGAACTGCTGGCCTTGCACGACCACGAGCAGCTGATCTTCTGCCACGAGCCGTCGTCCGGGTACAGCGGCCTCATCGCCATCCATAACACCACCCTCGGCCCCGCGCTCGGCGGCACGCGCTACTGGCACTACAAGAGCGAACAGGACGCGATCATCGACGTACTACGCCTCGCGCGCGCGATGACGTACAAGGCCGCCGTCGCCGGCCTTTCGCTCGGAGGCGGGAAGGCGGTGGTGCTCGCCGACCACGGCGCGCACGACCGCGAGGCCGTCTTCCGCGCCCACGGGCGGTTCGTGGAGTCGCTGAAGGGCCGCTACATCACCGCGGAGGACGTCGGCACCAGTCCCGCCGACATGGACTACATTCACCTCGAGACCAACCACGTGGTCGGCCTCCAGGGGCGGTCGGGCGATCCCTCGCCGGTCACCTCGTACGGCGTCTACTGCGGCATGAAGGCGGCCGCCAAGGTGGCGTTCGGCAGCGACAGCCTGGCCGGGAAGGCCGTGGCGGTGCAGGGATGCGGGCACGTGGGGTATCACCTCTGCCGCTTCCTGCACGAGGAGGGGGCGCGGCTGGTGGTCACCGACATCGACACGGAGAAGGTGAAGCGCGTCGTGGACGACTTCCGCGCCCGCGCGGTGGGCCTCGACGAGATCTACGGGGTGCAGGCCGAGGTGTTCGCGCCGTGCGCCCTCGGCGCCGTGATCAACGACACGACCATCAAGCAGCTGAAGGTCAAGATCGTGGCGGGCGGCGCCAACAACCAGCTCGCCGAGGAGCGGCACGGCGACATGCTGGAGGAGAAGGGCATCCTGTACGCGCCGGACTACGTGATCAACGCCGGCGGCCTCATCAACGTGAACAGCGAGCTGGAGGGGTGGACGGCGGAACGGGCCCAGCGGAAGGCGGGCGAGATCTACGACACGCTGCTCCGCCTCTTCGCGCTGGCGAAGGAGGAGGGCCTGCCCACGTACCGCGCCGCCGACCGCTTGGCCGAGCGCCGCATCGAGTCCGTCGCCAAACTGAAGCGGACCTGGGTGTAATCATGGATACCTGGAACGTCTGTCCCGAGCTCGTCGCCGCCGATCCGGTGGTGGCCGACATCCTGGCGCGCGAAACGGCGCGGCAGGCGTCGGGCCTCGAGCTGATCGCCTCGGAGAACTTCGCATCGCCCGCCGTGCTCGGGGCGATGGGATCGCCGCTCACCAACAAGTACGCCGAGGGCTACCCCGGGAAGCGGTATTACGGGGGCTGCGAGGTGGTGGACGAGGTGGAATCGCTCGCGATCGCGCGGGCGAAGCAGCTCTTCGGCGCGGTGCACGCCAACGTCCAGCCGCACAGCGGCACGCAGGCGAACCTCGAGGCCTACCTCGCGGTCGCCAACCTCGGCGACACGCTGATGGGTCTCTCCCTGCGCCACGGCGGCCACCTCACGCACGGGGCCTCGGTGAGCGCCTCGGGCCGGCTGTTCCGCGCGGTGCAGTACGGCGTCCGGGAGGCCGACGGGCTGATCGACTTCGACCAGGTGCGCGACCTGGCGCGCGCGGAGAAGCCGAAGGTCATCGTCGCGGGAGGCAGCGCGTATCCCCGGATCATCGACTTCGCCGCCTTCGCCGCCATCGCGAAGGAGGTGGGCGCGGTCCTGATCGTGGACATGGCGCACTTCGCGGGCCTGGTGGCGGGCGGTGCGCACCCCTCGCCCGTGCCCGTGGCCGACATCGTCACCACGACGACGCACAAGACCCTCCGCGGTCCTCGCGGCGGGATGATCCTCGCCTCGGAGGCGTACGCCAAGGCGGTGGACAAGCAGGTCTTCCCGGCCAACCAGGGCGGCCCGCTGATGCACGTCATCGCGGCCAAGGCGGTCGCGCTGGGCGAGGCGCTCCAGCCCGCGTTCCGCGTCTACGCGCGGCAGGTGATCGCGAACGCCAAGGTGCTCGGCGAGGCGCTGGCCGGGCGCGGCTACTCGCTGGTTTCGGGCGGGACCGACACGCACCTGCTGCTGGTGGATTTGCGCGCCAAGCAGCTCACCGGCAAGCTGGTGGAGGAGACGCTGGGGCGCGCCGGGATCACGGTCAACAAGAACACGGTGCCCGGCGACACGGCGTCGCCGTTCGTCACCAGCGGGGTGCGCATCGGTACGCCGGCGCTGACCACCCGCGGCATGGGGGAGGCGGAGATGCGCGCCATCGCGGGGCTGATCGATCGAGCCGTCACGGGTCGCGACGATCCGCAGAAACTGGAGCGCATCCGGCTCGAGGTGCTGGACCTGGCGTCGCAGTTCCCGCTCTACGGGCAGCCGCTGCGGGCGGCGGCGGCTCACAGGGCCTAGCCAGGCAGCCGGGCGCCAAAGGAGGTCAGAGCGAGCGATCCGCGGGTACCCAATGCGTCGGCGCGCGCTGTGCGCCGGACCTTGATGGGGCTGCGCGTGCAGCACGAGAAGAAGCGCCGGCGCCGCTGGATCGTGGTCGTCGTCGTACTGGTGGCGCTGGTGTGGGGGCTGAACTACGCGATGGTCAGCCGCCCCGTCGCGGCGGCGCTCGCCGCGAATCAGGGCACCTCCGGCATCGCGTTCACCGCGCACCTCCGGTACTTCCTCGATCCGACCACCCTGAGCCTCGATCTCGGCCGGATACAGGCGGCCGACACGACGGACGTGTTCCGCGCCCTCGCGGCGGCGGCCAACGCACTCGTCGACGGGTCGTGGGGGATTCCCAGCACCGTGGCGCTCAGCCGCGGCGGAAACCTGGTCTACACCATCGCCGGCGACGACCTGCGGCAGCGGGCGCACGACCTCCCGTTCTCGCGCAAGCCGGCGGCGGTCCTGGGCGCCATCGTGCAGGCCCTGCGCGGGCCCGACGGCAAGCCGCTGGGCCCGGAGACGACGGTCGAGTCGGCGGCGCGCCGCTGGGTCACCGGCCGCCCGTAGCGCCGGCCGGCCGTTTCCGCGCTTGACCCGCCGCGCCGGCGGGGCGTAGGTTCGCCCCATGGCTGATGCGCCGCGCCGACCCAACGCGCCTCGGCCCTCGGGGCCGACTCCGCACGTCGCGGACGAGTTGGAAGTCTATTTCAATGACTACGTCCGCGGCTCTCCGGTCGGCTTCGTCTCCACCCCGAAGTGGCGTCCCGCCACCGACGTCTACGAGACCGACGACGGCTTCGTCTTCGTGATGGACATCGCGGGCGTCGAGCCCGGTGAGTTCAGCGTCTCGCTCGACGGCGGGATGCTCACCGTAAGCGGCGAGCGCAAGGAGCGCGCGAGCGGGCGGCGTGACTACCACGCGATGGAGGTGAAGGTCGGCCCGTTCGAGCGGACCTTCCGGCTGCCGAAGCCGGTGGACGCCGCGTCCCTCAAGGCCACGTACGATCTGGGGTTCCTCGAGATCCGCCTCGCCAAGCTGCCGGTGGCGCCGGCGCGCGCCGTCGGCGTGGTGCGGAAGTGAGCGCGCCGGTGGAGGACGATCGCCTCTCCGACACGGGCCTGCCCGAGCGGCTGCCCGTGCTGGCGCTGTCGCAGCTGGTCGTTTTCCCGCACGTGGTCGTGCCGGTGTCCGTCACCACGCCGCAGCTGGCCGCGGCCGTGAACCGGATCGTGCAGACGCACAAGCACCTCCTGCTCGGCGTGGTCCGGCTGCAGGGCGAGGAGCTCCCGCAAGGCGTGCTCGACACCGCCGCCCCCGACGCGCTCTACGACGTGGGCACCCTGAGCACCGTGGTGCGCCTGCTCCGGCTGGGCGACGGCACGCTCCGGATGCTGGTGCAGGGGATGGACCGGGTGCGGCTGCTGGAGGTGCAGGCGAACGGCGAGGAAGGGCTGAGCGCGCGCTTCGAGCCGATCGCGAGCACGGTGGCGGACCCGCTCCGCACCGAGGCGCTGCGCCGCTCGGTGACCGCGGAGATGGAGAAGGTCATCGAGATGACGCCGAACCTCTCCGGCGAGCTGCGGGAGGTGCTCGCGGGGATCACCGATCCGGGCAAGCTGGCGGACTTCGTGGCGGCGAACATCGATCTCGCGGTGGAGGCGAAGGCCGAGTTGCTCGGCACCGGAGACGTCGCGGCGCGGCTCGAGCGGCTCGCCGCGCTGATCGGCAAGGAGCTGCAGGTGCTGGAGGTCGGCTCGCAGATCTCCGAGAAGGTCAAGTCGCGCCTCGACGAGCACCAGCGGGAGTACGTGCTGCGCGAGCAGCTGAAGATCATCCAGGAGGAGCTGGGCGAGGGCGGGCCCGAGGGGGAGGCCGGCGAGCTGCTGAAGAAGCTCGAGGCGGCGAAGCCCTCCGAGGAGGCGCTCAAGGCGGGGCGGCGCGAGCTGGAGCGGCTGGGACGGATGTCGCCGCAGTCGGCCGAGTACCAGGTGGCGCACACCTACGTCGAGGTGCTGGCCGGTCTGCCGTGGAGCGTGCTGACCGAGGACCGGCTGGACATTCAGCACGCGCGCGAGATCCTCGACCGCGACCACTTCGACCTCGAGAAGGTGAAGGACCGCATCATCGAGTACCTCGCGGTGCGGTTCCTGAACCCCGAGGCGCACGGGAGCATCCTCTGCTTCGTGGGGCCGCCGGGTACCGGCAAGACGAGCGTGGGGCAGAGCATCGCCGAGGCGCTGGGGCGGTCGTTCGTACGGATGGCGCTGGGCGGGATGCGCGACGAGGCCGAGATCCGCGGCCACCGCCGCACCTACGTCGGCGCGCTGCCCGGCCGCATCATCCAGTTGCTGCAGCGGGCGGGGACGCGGAACCCGGTCTTCATGCTCGACGAGGTGGACAAGCTCGGGGCCGATTTCCGCGGCGACCCGACGTCGGCGCTGCTCGAGGTGCTCGACCCCGCGCAGAACCACGCCTTCGTGGACCACTACGTCGAAGTGCCGTTCAGCCTCAACGATGTGATGTTCATCGCGACCGCCAACACCCTGGCGACGGTCCCGCCGCCGCTGATCGACCGGATGGAGGTGCTGGAGCTGCCGGGGTACACGCCGCGCGAGAAGCTGGAGATCGCGCGCCGCTATCTGGTGCCGCGGCAACTGAAGGAGACGGGGCTCGAGGGGCGGCACGTCGTCATCGGCGCGGCAGCGCTGCAGTGCGTCATCGCGGAGTACACGCGCGAGGCGGGAGTGCGGCAGCTCGAGCGCGAGATCCAGCACGTGCTGCGCCAGATCGTGGTGGACGTCGTGAGCGGGAAGACCACGCGGGCGCACGTCACGCCGCGCACCGTCCGCAGGCGGCTCGGGCCGCCCAAGGTGCTCCCCGAGGTCGCGGGCAGAGAGCCGGAGGTGGGGATTGCCACCGGGCTCGCATGGACGCCCACCGGCGGGGACATCCTGTTCATCGAGGCGCTGAAGATGGCGGGCCAGGGCGCGATCACGATTACCGGCCAGCTCGGCGAGGTCATGAAGGAGTCGGCGGAGGCGGCGTGGAGCCTGATCCGCGCCAAGGCACCCGGACTCGGCGTGCCCCCGTCGGCCTTCAAGGAGGTGGACGTGCACCTCCACGTGCCGGCCGGCGCCGTGCCGAAGGACGGCCCGTCGGCCGGCGTGGCGATCGCCACGGCCCTGGCCTCGCTCTTCTCCGGCCGGCCGGTGCGACACGACCTGGCGGCCACCGGAGAGCTCACGCTCCGCGGCCATATCTTGCCGGTGGGGGGCATCAAAGAGAAGTTGATAGCAGCCGAGCGCGCCGGCATCCGGCTGGTCCTGGTGCCCGCGCGGAACGCGGCCGACGTGGCAGAGCTCCCGGAGGAGGTTCGGAGAGCGTTGGAGATCCGGCTGGTGGAGACCGTGGACGAGGTGCTGGAGGCGGCGCTGCTCCCAGCGACGGTGACCGAGGCGGTCGCGGCGCAGCCGCGCCGTGGCCGGAGCGAGCGCGTGGCCGCACGGCCCGCGGAGACGGGAGCGCGGTGACGTCGAGGCGAGTTCCGCAGGAGTGCGGGCGGCGCGGACGCGGTGTCGGGTGGGACGCGACACCCGAGGCGGCGCGGTGAGCCAGCTCGAGTTCGCCGACGAGCTGATGGCGCGCATCGCGCCGAAGGCGGGCCGTTTCCATCCGCGCGCCTTCCTCTTCGTACTGGCGGCGCTGGAGCACATTCAGCAGCGCCTCCCTGAGCGCCGCCACGTCTCCGGCGAGGAGTTGTCGCACGCCTGCCGGGAGCTGGCACTCGAGCAGTACGGTCTCCTCGCCCGCACCGTACTCGCCCACTGGGGCATCTGCTCCACCGGCGACTTCGGCAAGATCGTGTACGCGCTCATCGACGCGGGCCTGCTCGTCCGTCAGCCGGAGGACAAGCTCGAGGACTTCGAAGGGGTGTACGCGTTCGAGGCGGCGTTCGAGGAGGAGTATCCCTGGGGTCGGGCGGAGGCGTGAGTCGCATGGGCGCGCGACGGAGTCGTTCGCCCGGGTGAATTCGACGATGCGCGTGCGAAAGCCCGCCGTCGCCGGCCTCTTCTATCCCGGCCAGAGCGCGCAGCTGATCGGCGCGGTCCGGAGCCTGCTCGACGCCGTGTCCGCGGAACCGGGGCCGGCCGTCGCCGCGATCGCCCCCCACGCCGGCTACGTCTACTCCGGGCGCACCGCCGCCGAGGTGTTCGCGCGCCTCGAAGTGCCGCAGCGCTGCGTCGTGATCGCTCCGAACCACACCGGTGTGTGCGAGGCCGCGCAGGGCGGGAGCGTCTGCGCGCTCGGCACCTTCGTGACGCCCGCCGGCGAGGTCCCGGTGGACGAGACCGCGGCGGGGGCGCTTCTCGCGCGGTGCGACGTGCTGGAGGACGATCCCGCCGCCCACGCACGGGAGCACGCGGTCGAGGTCGAGCTGCCGTTCCTGCTGGCGCGGCGCCCCGACGTCCGGATCGTCCCGCTGGTCCTCGCCTGGTCCGACTGGCCCCGCACGCGGAAGCTCGCCGAGGCGCTTGCGGACATCGTCCGCACCTCCGAGGGGCCGACGCTGCTCCTCGCCAGCTCCGACATGAACCACTACGAATCGGCCGCCGTCGCCGCGAAGAAGGACGCCCTGGCCCTGGCCGAGGTCGAGCGCCTCGACGGCGAGAAGCTGCTCGAGGTGACGCGTCGGCACGAGGTCACGATGTGCGGGCGCGTGCCCGCCGCCGCCGTGCTGCACGCGGCGCGCCTGCTCGGGGCCGCCGCGGCCGAGGTCGTGCACTACTCGCACTCCGGGATGGTGACGGGGGACGACGACGCCGTGGTGAGCTACGCTGGTGTGATCGTGCGATGATCCAGAGACGGCCGAGGCGGATCGTGCGGACGGCGCGAAGGATGCTCGCGGTACGACCCGAGCCCCTCACGGCGCGATGATCACGGTCCCCGTGCTGTCGGCGGCCGAGGCGGGGGAGTGGGACCGCCTGGCGCGTGAGCGGTCGAGGATCCCGAGCCGCGTCCTGATGGAGTCGGCGGGCCGCGCGGTCGCCGCCGCGATCGCGCGCGAGTACAAGCCGCGCCTGGCTTCAGGGGTGCTGGTGGTGTGCGGCCCGGGGAACAACGGCGGCGACGGCTTCGTCGCGGCCCGCGCCCTCGCGGCGCTCGGCGTCAGCGTCACCGCCGTGGCCATACCCGGCGAGCCCTCACCCGACTGCCGCGAGAACCGCCTGCTCGCCGAGGCGGCCGGCGTGCGCGTGCTCGGCCCGGACGACGACTGGGGCAGCTGCGGTGTCGTCGTGGACGCGCTTCTCGGCACCGGCGCGAAGGGCGCGCCGCGCCCGGAGGCCGCGGCGCCGATCGAGCGCCTGATGCGCCTGGCGGCCCCGGTCGTCGCGGTGGACGGCCCCTCCGGCGTCGACCTCACCACCGGCGAGATCTTCTCCCCATGCGTGCGCGCGTCGCTCACGGTGACCTTCGGCGGATTCCGCCGCGGGCATCTGCTGCAGCGCACCGTCTGCGGCGTGGTGCTGGTGGCGGAGATCGGCTTCCCGCCGCCCGAGCCCACGTGGCCCGCCGCCGTCTCGGACGCATGGCTGCACGAGGTGCTGCCGCCGTTCCAGGCCGAGATGCACAAGGGGGATCGCGGGCGCGTGCTGGTGGTGGGCGGCGGCGACGGGATGGCGGGCGCGGCGGTCTTCGCGGCGAAGTCGGCCGCGCGCTCCGGCGCTGGCCTCATCAAGATCGCTGCACACGAGGCCACGGTGCGCGCGGCGCAGGCGAACAACCCCGACCTGATGACCGTCACCACGGCGCTGGGTAAGGAGCTGGAGCCGGCGCTGGTCGAGGCGCTGCAGTGGGCCGACGCGGTGGTGCTGGGGCCGGGACTCGGGCGCGGGGCCGCGCGCGAGCGCTTCGCCCGCAACGTGCTGGGCGCGTCGCGGGGCGCGGTGCTGCTCGACGCGGACGGCCTGATGGCGTTTCGCGGTTGTGCCGGCGAGCTGAAAGGCCTGCTCGCCGGGCGCAGCGCGCTGCTGACGCCGCACCGCGGGGAGTTCGCCGCACTCTTCCCGGAGCTGGCGGAGCGGACGCGCCGCGATCCCTTCGGCGCCGCGGCGGAGGCCGCAACGGTGATCCAGGCGGGCGTGCTCCTCAAGGGCGTGCCCACGGTCGTCGCGGCTCCCGGCGCGCGGCCGCTGGTGAGCGCTTCGGGCAATCCGGGCCTGGCGACCGGCGGCACCGGCGACGTCCTCTCGGGGATGGCGGCCACCTGGCTGGCCCGAGGCGCGCCGCCACAGGTCGCGGGCGCTGCGGCAGCCTGGGTGCACGGGCGCGCGGCCGAGGACGTCGCCAGACACCGCTCGGTGCGCACCCTGCGGCCCGACGATCTCCTCGGCGTTCTGAGTCCGCTCTGGCGCGACCTGGAGGAGAAGCCCGCCGAGGTGGATCCCCCGTTCCTCGCCCGCCTCGAGCCGCCCGCCGTCCACTAGTGCGCGGATCGCCCGCAGGTCTCGCGCGGTTCGAGCGCCGGGTGTCCCCGCCGTGACCGGCCCGATCGACACTCCGCTCGGCCCGGGGAAGGAGTTCGACCGGATCCGCGCGATGGCCGCGCGGTGGGGCGCGCGCGCCCGCGGCCTCGGCGACGATTGCGCCTTCCTCGAGGCCGGCGGCGAGCGGCTCGCCGTCTCCCTCGATCTCTCCGTCGAAGGCGTGCACTTCACGCGTGAGTGGCTCGCGCCCGCCGAGATCGGCTACCGGGCCGCGGCCGCGGCGCTTTCCGACCTGGCGGCGGTCGCTGCGGAGCCCGTGGCGCTGCTGCTCGGCCTGGCCGTGCCGGCGGGCGAGAGCGACGACACCGTCTCGCAGCTGGCCGACGGCGTCGCCGACGCCGCGGCCGACTGCGGGGCGACCATCGTCGGCGGGGACCTCTCGCGCGGCCCCGGAATCGTGATCGACTGCTGCGTGATCGGGCGCGCCTCTGCCGAAGTGCGGCGGCGAGGGGCGCGGCCTGGGGACCGCCTCGTGGTGACCGGTGCGCTGGGTGGCCCCCTGGCGGCCCTGCTCGAGTGGCGCGCGGGGCGCGAGCCGCCGCCGGCGGCACGCGAGCGCTTCGCGCGCCCGGCCTCGCGCCACGCGGCCGCGCGGTTCCTGGCGGCCCACCGCGCCCGCGCGATGATCGACATCTCCGATGGGCTGGCGGGCGACCTGCGGCACCTGCTCGCCGCCTCCGGCGTCGGCGCCACCCTGGAGGTGGAGCGCATCCCCGTGCTCCCGGACGCGGCGAAGCTCGCCGCACGCCTCAAGGAGAAGCCGTGGAGCTTCGCGGCGCGCAGCGGCGAGGAGTACGAGCTGCTCGTGGCGGTGCCCGCCGACGAAGCCGCCGCCGTCGTCGCCGAGTGCCCGGTCCCGGCCACGATCGTCGGCACTGTCGAGGCCGAGCAGGGCCTCAGGGCCACCGAGCGCGGCGCCGCCGTGCGCCTCGCCGACGGCTTCGACCACTTCGGTACGCCGTAGCGTGCACGCCGTCCGCTACCTCTTCGCCCTCGTCCTCGGCACGATCTGGTACGGGTCGGAGGTCATCCTGGCTGCGATCTTCCGGCGGCCCCACGAGCGCCAGGGGATCTACGAGCGCGCGCCGCGCGCCTGGGCCCGCCTCCTCCTCGCGTCGGCCGGCGTCACGGTCACCGTGGAGGGCACCGAACACCTCTCCCAGACCGAGGCGCAGGTCGTCGTCGCCAATCACCAGTCGTGGTTCGACATCCTTGCGCTGTTCCTCATGCTGCCGGTCGAGCTTCGGTTCGTCGCCAAGAAGGAGCTGTTCGCGATCCCGTTCTTCGGGTGGACGCTCCGCGCCTTGGGCCACGTGCGCCTCGACCGCAGCAACCTCAAGAAGGCCATCGAGGCATACGAGGTGGCGTCGAAGTACATCCGCGAGCAGCGGCTCAGCGTCCTGGTCTTCCCCGAGGGGACGCGGTCGCGCACCGGAGCGCTGCAGCCCTTCAAGGCGGGCCCGTTCGTGCTGGCCATTCAGAGCGGCGCCCCGATCGTGCCCGCGTACGTCGCCGGCACCTTCGGCATCCTCCCCAAGGGCTCGATCCGCGTGCGGCCGAGCGCCGTGCACGTGAGCGTCGGGCCGCCCATTCCCTCGGCGGGACTCACCGTCGAGCAGCGCGACGCGTTGCGTGATCGCGCGCGAGCGGAAGTGGCCCGCCTGCGTGCCGCGAGCGTTGACGCTGTGCGCGACGCCCAATAGGTTCGCACACCATGAGCACGATCATCGACGTACACGCACGAGAGGTCCTGGACAGCCGCGGCAACCCGACGGTCGAGGCGGAAGTGGTCCTGGCGTCGGGCACATCCGCATCGGCCATCGTGCCGAGTGGCGCGTCTACCGGCGAGCACGAGGCGCTCGAGCTGTGCGACGGAGAGGAGGGGCGCTACGGCGGCAAGGGGGTCCGCGACGCGGTCCGCAACGTCAACGAGGTGATCGGCCCGCGTCTGGAAGGCGCCGAGGCCGACGATCAGATCGGCGTGGACGACCAGCTCCTGGAGCTGGACGGGACGCCGAACAAGTCGCAGCTCGGGGCGAACGCCCTGCTCTCGGTCTCGATGGCCGTGGCGCGCGCGGCGGCGAAGGACGGCGGGATGCCGCTCTACCGCTACCTCGGCGGCGTGATGGCGCACGTGCTTCCCGTGCCGATGATGAACGTGCTGAATGGTGGCGCCCACGCGTCGAACAACGTGGACGTGCAGGAGTTCATGATCCTGCCGGTCGGCACCGATCGCTTCCCCGAGGCCCTGCGCATGGGCGTTGAGGTCTTCCACGCCCTCAAGAAGGTCCTCTCGAAGCAGGGGCTCACGACCGCGGTGGGGGACGAGGGCGGCTTCGCGCCCACGCTGCCGTCCAACGAGGCGGCGCTCGAGGCGCTGCTCGTCGCGGTGAAGGAGGCGGGTTACCAGGCCGGCGAGGACATCGTCTTCGCGCTCGATCCTGCCGCCTCAGAGTTCTACCACGAGGGCAAGTACGTCTTCAAGAAGAGCGGCGGGCCGTCGCGCACGTCGGCGGAGATGGTCGATCTCTACAAGTCGTGGGTGGACAAGTACCCGATCGTGTCCATCGAAGACGGCCTCGCCGAGGACGACTGGGAGGGGTGGGCGAAGCTCACCGAGGCGCTCGGCGACAAGATCCAGATCGTGGGCGACGACATCTTCGTCACGAACATCGACCGGCTGGCGCGCGGCGTGGACGAAGGCGTGGCGAACGCGATCCTGATCAAGCTGAACCAGATCGGCACGCTGACCGAGACGTTGGAGTGCATCGACCTGGCCAAGCGGAGCGGGTACGGGAACGTCATTTCGCACCGGTCGGGGGAGACGGAGGACACCTTCATCGCCGACCTCGCGGTGGCGACGGGCGTGGGCCAGATCAAGACCGGGAGCGCGAGCCGCACCGACCGCGTGGCGAAGTACAACCAGCTGCTCAGGATCGCGGAGGAGCTCGGCGACACGGCCTGGTATCCGGGCACGTCACTGTACCGGCCATGAAGCTGCCGCCGCTGAAGCGGCTGCTCGGCAGCCTGGCGGTGGTGGCGATGGTGGGCTTCGCGGCGGAGGGTGGGGAGTACGGCACGTTCGATCTCCTGAAGCTCAAGGCGCAGGTGCGCGGGGAACGGGACTCGATCGTGCGTCTCAGGACCGAGGTGGACTCCCTCACGCGGTTCGAGCAGGCCCTGAAGAGCGACCCGGCGACCCAGGAGCGGGTGGCGCGGGAGGTGTTCGGGATGATCCGGCCGGGGGAGATGCTGTACCAGGTGGTGCCGGGGGATAGCGCCAAGCGGTAGTCGGCGCTCCGGCCGGGGTCAGAGCGTCGCCTCCGCGGGCACCATCACGAACCCGGCCGTTGCGAAGTGTCGGTCCTGCGTCAGCGCCTCACGGATGCCGCGTTCGCTCATCACGGCGAAGCTCACCGCATCGGCAAGCGAGAAGTCCTGATCCGCGAACCGCTCCAGCCAGTCTTGGCGGGCGCGCAGCTCGAGCTCCGACGTGCTCGAGACGACCAGCTCACCCGCGAGACCGACCTGCCTCAGAAACGCCAGCGCTGCCGCCCGGTGGACGCGGCGCACCAGCAGCGCGTGCGTTTCCGCGACGACGAGGTTGGTCGTCAGAACCCGAGCGCCGGCGCGTCGGCGCTGCCGCAGCGCCGCGGCGATGCGTGTGTGATCCGGATGCCCGCGCGCCATCAGCGGAAACCAGGCGCTGGCGTCCAAGAAAAGTTCAGCGCCCACGGCGCCGGCGGCCCGCCCGCCAGGAGGCTTCCTCGCTCTCGGCCAGGAAGCGGTCGTGTTCGCGGGCGACGTCGTACCCGGGATCCCGTCCCTCGGCGAGGTCCGCCAGCGCGATGAATCCTAGGATGGGGTCCTGGGCGGGATCGGTGAGCTGCCGCTCGAGCGCCGCCAGGGCCCGCCGCAGCACATCGGACTTCGAGGCGCCGAGGCGGGTCGTGAGGCGGTCGAGCAGGTCGCGGTCGTGGCGTTCGAGGTAGACCTGGACCGGCTCGGACACCCGTTCCCGGCGGGGGCGTTCATGATTGGCCTTCATGACATCATGATACCGCTCCGTTCCAGCGCCGGCAAGGGTGTTGGTGGCCTGGGCGTCGTCTTGACCGGCGTCCAGCCGAGCACTACTTTGCTGCCAGCGACGCGGGGTGGAGCAGCCTGGTAGCTCGTCGGGCTCATAACCCGAAGGTCGCGGGTTCAAATCCCGCCCCCGCTACTCGAGAGGCGGCCCCGGTTCGGGAGCCGCCTCTCTGCGCAGCAAGGCCAGAGTAGCTCAGGTGGTTAGAGCAGCGGAATCATAATCCGCGTGTCGGGGGTTCGAATCCCTCCTCTGGCATAACGACTTAGCCGCTTCACGCCACCCCGGCTGCCCGGGAGCGTAGCCCAACGCCCAGCACGCATCACCGACCTCGCCGCTCGTATTGCCCCGCGTGACGCTCGCCTGACGGCTCCCCTGTAGAATGGTCCGCAGCCGGAGGGCCTGTTCTCCGGTCCGCCGAATCCGGCGGACAGTGATGGCGCGATGACGCCGGGGTCGTTTCGACTGACCGCCGTGGTCGAGCGCACGAAACTGGGGAGCGTTCGTATGAGCAATCATGTGCGTGAGGTCGTGATCGGCTCGGTCGGCGAATTCGAGCTGGCGTTGAGAAGACTGTCGGATCGTCACTACATCTATCGCGGCGAGAATGCCCCTGGCTATACACTCCGTCCGCGAGTAGGACGTTTCGAGCCGGCGGCGCGTGCGGTGGAGATGGAGAAGGCGCTGTTGGATGAGTTCAAGAAGCGAGCGCAACCCTTGCTCTCAAGCACCCCCGCCAGCGACTGGGAGTGGCTGGCCCTCGCGGAACGGCACGGGTTGGCGACGCGCCTCCTGGAGTGGACCGCGAACCCGTTTGAGGCCGCCTTCTGGGCGGCTCAAGAGCCGTACCTTGGGGGCGATCGCGTCCTGTATGTGCTCGATTGCACGGGAATCCCGGTTGGGCCAGTCACGGGGGCGTCGCCGTTCGCCGTGCAGGTCGTGACGCTCTACCGGCCGACGCAAAGCAGCGAGGGCGTCACGGCGCAATGCGACGTGTATACGCTCCACCCGAACCCGACGGCGGCATTCGAGGTGGAGGGCCTGGAGCGCTGGCTCATCAAGGATGAGGCGCTCACGGCCATCTGCATGACGGTGGACGGCTATGGCACGGACGACGAAGCTCTGACCTACGCCGATCTGGACTTCATGTGCCGGAAGCTGGACTGGGACTGGGAGGTAGGGATACTGGCCGACGCCGGAGGCATGCGCGGGCGCAAGTGACGCGTAAAGCTCGGTGAAGGTGGCTGGTGCCGTTGCTCGCCGGCGGAGGCGCGCTGCGTGAGGCGGCGCGTAGGCGAATCCGCATCTGTCTCACACTCCTTACCCTGACCTAGACGGATACTGTCCTGTCGGGAGCGTACGCCCCTCTACCCCCACCTGCGCCCACTGTCGGCCGACCGGACCCTCCCAAACATCTGTGAGCGGCTGGAACTGGGGCTTCCTTGCTCCGTTCACGGTCGCCGGCGTCGCCCGCGCTTCCGGGGACTTCCGGCTCGCCGTGGCTCTCTCTCCCTCTGACGATCCCCACTCACTGGTGCTCATTGGCCGGGTCGCCACGGGGGGTGGGGCGGGCGCCGCGTCGTCTGTTCTGGCGCGGCCAATCGAACCCCGTCGCCATGACTGCAAACACGTCAATGTGTTAGGCCGTTAGGACCTCGCCCATCTCTACCAGATACCCCGTATCACACCCCCAAGGCGTCTCGACCGCCTTACACCGGCGCATTGCGGACATCCAATGCAGTTTCCCGAGCAGAAAGCACCACCGCAGATTGAGCAGGAGTTGCCCCCGCCCGATGGGGCGGTGGTCGATACGGCGCAGTACTTCCCCGAACTGGTTGCTCCGCACGTCCAGTTCTCGGCAACTACCGTCAGGTTGTTTGCTGCGGCAAGTGAAATCCCTTGGCAGTCAGCTGCAGTATTGCACGCCCTGGTACAGATACAGTCGCTGGCGGAGAATGTCATACTGTAGGGACCGGCGTTGTCGTCCGCACTCCCGACAACCAGACCGCTCTTGCACAGACCGCCGGGACAACTCCGTCCCGCTAGCAGATTGCGACTGGGGCCGCATAGTGTGCCGAGTAGGGCGGTCTGCGGTGCGGTGCTTCCACTTCCTCCGCTCTTGCCGCAGGCGGTCAGTACGGATGACACGCAAAGAACAGCAATGAGTGCGCCAAGTGGCCTTCCCATGCCGCCTCCTCGCTTCCTAAGGTCGCCTTGGACCCGGAGAGGAGTTCCCTTCGCCTCAGCCAGACTATCCGGATATGCGTCGCCAGCGCCGGCGCTGCAAGAGAACACCGGGACAGGCTGGTCCCCTGCGTCGTGTCCTGTCACCTTGTATGTCGCACCGTTTCCGCCGCCGGCGATCCTGCCACCGAGCGTCACAGCCGCGGTTGCCCGCAGCGCATTTCGCTAGGACCTTGCGGAATCGGGAGTCGCCGTCACTAATGTCATGATCGTCGTGACACGCGCGATCTCCGAGACCGCCGCTGCCTAACCCGACTTTATGAAAGCGCGGAGCTGCCCGGCGGCGGCTCCGGACGCGAACGCGCGCAGCGGCGTTGCGACGAGATTCCCTCTCGCAGGTGCTCCGCGAGGTGACACTTGACGATCTTCGCGCGGGAATCGCCGGCTCGGATGCGTGGAACGGCGCGCTGTTCGACCGGTGCTTCCGCGTGCCGGTGGTCACGCGCGTGTACGATGAGGCGACGAGCAGGAGCTTGAGGTGAATCGGCCCGCATTCCATACTAGGAGAAGACCATCATGAGTGCCCGGAGTCCGCTGTTCAACGCTCCCGTCTTCCTCGGAAGCGCATTCCTCGTCTTCGGCGTCGCGATCCTCGAGAAGTTCCTCAACTTGTTCGGTTGGAGGATCCCTTTCGTGGACGTCTTTCCACGTCAGCTCCTCGACTGGGCAATTGCCCTGCTGGTGTTCGAAATCGCGGTCTCCGTGCGGCAGATGATCGAGATGCGGCTCGAAGAGGGTCGCGGATCGAAGGGGACAGATCAGTCCGGACACGCGTCCGGGGCGCAAATGATGTAACCGCCGCGGTGCCCGACGCGCGACCGGCCCAGGCGTCGGCATCCACGTCCAGCCGCAGGCCGGGCGGAAATCATGATCCGTGCACAACTGGCGACATGACCCACGGGCGGTAGGTTACCTCTGTGGTTTGAGGCCACGTCCAGGTCCCATCGCCCAGAGATTCCGGTCGCGTGAGTAGCGCAGTTCCTTCGGATCGTCGTTCGTGGGTGCCCGTTGCCTCTCGGCTGGCAGCGGGCGCGGTCGTCTTTGCCGTCGCGACTGCCGTCACCACCTGCCGCCTCCAGGACCTGGTGAACCCGGGCCGGGTGAACACCCTCAAGCTGGCGCCGTTGCAGCTCGTGGACTCTGCCATGGCCGGCAGCACAGCGCCACGTGTGACCGCGGTCGCGCTGACCATCGGTGGGGAAGCCGTTTCGTGGTCGGTCAAGACCGTCCTCGGCAGCCCCTGGCTGCGGCCCACGGTCACGACGGGCGCGGCGCCCGACACGCTCAGCATCGCGATGGACCCGACCGGTCTCGCGGCCGGCGTCCACCGTGATACGCTCGTCTTCACGACCGGCGGTGTGGCCGCGGCGCCCGTGCTGTTGCCGGTGGAGTTCCGCATCACCGGATGCATCATCACTGACGTCACGCCGGGCACCCAGGTCACCGACACCCTGACGGCGGCGGATTGCGGCGCGCCTCACCGCGCCAACCACCCCGCTCGGCTCTATCGCTTCTCTGCCAACGCGAACGATTCGATCACGCTGAGGCTGACCTCTCCGGCATTCCGAACGTACGTCGTGCTGGACAGCGGCTCCGTGCCGTCCGCGGCGCCGTCGCTGGCCGAGAGTGGCGCGTGCGCCACGGGGCCACGAGATGCGTGCCTGGTCTATGAACTGCTGCCGCGCACCGGCAGCTACGTCGTCGAGGTGACGAGCGATTCCGCCGCCGCCACCGGCGCGGTCACACTCAGCATCACGCGGCCCCGGCCCCCGGCCTCGCCCGATACCCTGAGCCAGCTTGCGGCGGACCTGAGCACCGTCGTGCCGGCCGGGGGTGCGGTTGCCCAGAACACCATCGTGTTCAGGGCGTCGCTCGCTGATCCTGACCAGGACTCGGTGCGGCTCGACGTGGAAGTTCAGCCGCTCGCGGTGGCGTTCTCCGGGGTGCCCACGGCCGCGAGCGCCGTCGTTGCGTCCGGTTCGCGCGCAACCGTTGTCGTCAACAACCTGAGCAATTACACGCCCTACCATTGGCAGGCCCGCGCCGTGGATCGCACGGGCCGCTCCAGCGCGTGGGTGCCGTTCGGCAGCGGCGCCGCGGACTTCCGGATCGCGATCCCCCGGCCGCCCAACCTCCCCGCCGCTCTCGCGCAGTTGAAGAACAATGGCACCACCGCCATCGCCGTCGGCGCCACGACCGATCAGTCCACGGTGCAGTTCCAGGTGGTGGTCTCGGACTCCGACCCCGCCGACCAGGTGCGCCTTGATGTCGAGGTCCAGCCGGTCGGCACGGCGTTCGTCAACGCCGCGGGAGCCTCGAGCCCACTGGTGGCCGGCGGCAGCGTGGCGACGGCGACGATCGCCGGTCTCTCGGACAACGTCGGCTACCACTGGCAGGCGCGGGCGGTGGACCAGACCGGCAGCGCCGGCGCGTGGACATCGTTCGGCGGGAACGCGGAGACCGCGCCCGACTTTGTCGTCGCCATCGCGCCGTCGCGGCTCACCGTCCTGACGCAACCGAGCGCGACGACGGCCGGCGAAGCGATCGCCCCCGCCGTGCGGGTCGCGGCTCAGGACGCCCTGGGCAACACGCTCGCCAGCTTCACCGGCACCGTGTCGGTGGCTATCGGCGCGAACCCCGCGAGCGGGACGTTGTCCGGCACTACGGCCGTCTCGGCGGTCGCCGGCGTGGCCACCTTCTCGAACCTGCGCATCGACAAGGCCGGGAGCGGCTACACGCTGCTGGCCGGCGCGGGGGCGCTCGCCGCCGCGACGACGTCCTTCGCCGTCACGCCCGGCGCGATCTCGACCAGTCAATCCGCAGTCACCGTCTCGGCCGGTACCGTGGCTTCGGGCAACGCCGTCACGCTGATGCTGCAGGCGATGGACGCCGCTGGGAACAACCTCACGACGGGCGGGGCGACGGTGGTGTTCGGCGCGAGCGGGGGGACGAGCACCGGCACGATCGGCTCGACGACCGACCACGGAAACGGCACCTACACAGCCACGTTCACGGGGGTGGTGGCGGGAGCCGCGACGACCATCGGGGCGACGATCGGCGGGACCGCGGTGACGAGCACCCTGCCGACGGTCACGGTCGCGCCGGGGGCGATCTCGACGAGTCAATCCACGGTCACCGTGTCGGCCGGCACCGTGGCATCCGGCAGCGCCGTTACGCTGACGCTGCAGGCGAAGGACGCGGCGGGGAACAACCTGACTACAGGCGGGGCGACGGCGGTCTTCGCCGTCAGCGGCGGGACGAGCACCGGGACCATCGGCGTCACGACCGACCACTCGAATGGGGTTTACACGGCGACGTTCACGGGCGTGACCGCGGGGACGGCGGCGACGATCGGGGCGACAATCGGTGGGACCGCCGTCACGAGCGCGCTGCCGACGGTGACGGTCACGGTCGGGGCGATCTCCACCAGCCAGTCGCTCGTGTCGGTCTCGAGTGGCACGGTGGTCTCCGGCAGCGCCGTAGCGCTGACGCTCCAAGCGAAGGATGCGGCGGGCAACACCCTGACGACTGGCGGGGCGACGGTCGCGTTCGCGGCGAGCGGCGGGACGAGCACCGGCACGATCGGCTCGACCACCGACCACGGCAACGGCACCTACACGGCGACGTTTACGGGGGTGACGGCGGGAACCGCGACGACCATCGGGGCGACGATCGGTGGGACGGCCGTCACCAGCACGCTGCCGACGGTCACCGTGATGCCGGGCGGGATCTCGACCAGCCAGTCGGTTGTGAGCGTCTCGGCCGGGACGGTCCAGTCCGGTGGGGCGGTGACGCTGACGCTCCAGGCGAAGGACGCGGCGGGGAACAACCTGACGACGGGCGGAGCGACGGTCGTCTTCACAGCCGCAGGCGGCACGAGCACTGGCACGATCGGCTCGACCACCGACAATAACAACGGTACCTACACGGCGACGTTCACGGGCGTGACCGCGGGCACGGCGACGACGATCCACGCGACGATCGGTGGGACGGCCGTCACCAGCGCGCTGCCGACGGTCACCGTGACGCCGGGCGGCATCTCCACCACCACCTCGACGGTAAGTGTCTCGGCCGGCACGGTCGCGTCAGGCGGGACGGTGACGCTCACGCTGCAGGCGAAGGACGCGGCGGGGAACAACCTGACGACGGGCGGAGCGACGGTCGGGTTCACGGCGAGCGGGGGGACGAGCACGGGGACGATCGCGCCGAGCCCGGCGACGGACAATGCCAACGGGACGTACACGGCGACCTTCACCGGGGTGACGGCGGGGACG